>OKWH01000010.1_pt1 | contig 139732 bp, 114 predicted proteins | sample 1607021 | NCBI WGS metagenome assembly OKWH01 (sample SAMN04414076, study PRJEB24778) | human gut metagenome | material: faecal | host: Homo sapiens | reverse complement strand
TCCTTATAGGCTATCCCTTACGCCACAAATCCCAAGTACGCAAGATCACTCCTCTCATCCATATCGTGGTCTGTCTGCTACTTTTCTTACTCGGTCTCTCTATTGGTCTTAACAGACTGATTATTGACAATCTTGGTTACTTCTGCGGCCAGGCAGCCGTCATCTCCTCATTAAGCATATTGGGCAGCATGATGGCCTCCCTTGCAGTATACCACATCTTTTTCAAAGGAAAGGGGGCAAGCGGTGAAAAGTAGTCTTGTAACTCTAGCCTTTTTCTTGTTTGGCTGCGTAGCCGGAGTCAGCTATGCGGTGGACTTCGACGTACACCAAACCTCTGTATATGTACTATATGTACTGATGCTGTTACTCGGCATTAATCTTGGAAGCAACCGCAACCTCAGGCAGTTTGTCTTATCCCTCAATTTCAGAACACTGCTTGTACCCCTTGCCACCGTAAGCGGCACTCTGCTGTTTTCCGCCATCGGAGGCTTTCTCTTGAGCCGCTGGAGTATTTTCGACTGCATGGCTGTCGGAAGCGGATTCTCCTATTATTCCGTTTCCTCCATCCTTATCACGCAGATCAAATCCCCCTCCATCGGTGTGCAGCTTGCTACCGAATTGGGGACCATCGCACTACTATCCAATATTTTCCGGGAAATGACCGCCTTGATAGGAGCTCCCCTTTTCCGCAAATATTTCGGTTATCTGGCGCCTATCTCGGCGGCGGGCATCGGTTCTTCCGACATTTCCCTAGCAGCCATCGCACGCTGCTCCGGACCGGAAGCCGTACCCGTGGCCATCGTCCACGGCATACTGATAAACATAAGCATGCCTTTCTTCGTTTCTTTCTTCTGCAAACTGTGAACTGAAGGAAGTGACATACTATACGTAACTTTACATTCTCTCTATAAAGAACCGGCCCTGTCACGAATTCGCAGCAGGGTTGGTTCTAACACATCCGCCCGACTAAAGCATTTCTTCCTAACAATTAGGTCTTTTCTTTCTATCAACTACTACAGACTTTCACAACAGACTGTACAGTCCATTACATCAGACCGTACAGTCCACTATAATGGACTATACGATTCACTGTAGGAGACTGTAGTACATTACCGCATAAAAAGACTTAATCATAAGGGAAAAAGACCTTAGCATTATAGGAAAAAAGGATTAATACCGGATATACGGAAAACGCAGAAAGAGAATCTTCTCATTCAAACCGAATAGATTTTGCCGGATGAATACGCGTCACCAGAAATGACGGCCCGACAAGCATCAGCACCGACACCAGCAAAGTACAGACATTCAGCAACAAATAAATCCAAATGTTGAATTCAACAGGAACACGATCTACATAATAAGTGGCAGGGTCCAGTTTGAAAAGATGAAATTGAGATTGAATAAAGCATAATGCCACCCCGATGATATTTCCCCATAGCATCCCCCTGCCTATCAAGAATACAGAAAAACTGAGGAATATCTTACGGATAGCAAAATTATCAGCTCCCAATGCTTTCAGCACCCCGATCATATTGGTACGCTCCAGAATGATAATCAGCAAACCGGATATCATGGTGAATCCGGCCACCCCCGTCATGAGAAACAAGATAACCCACACATTCATATCCAGCAAATCCAGCCATGCAAATATCTGAGGATTGACTTCCTCCACCGTCTGAGTATAGTAAGTACCTCCGTATGCATCCACCTGCGTATCCACCCGTGCACGGATTTCCTCCTTCACCGGCTCCAACCGGCTATACTCATTCACTTCCAGTTCCATACCACTCACCTGCCCTTTCTGCCAGCCATTCAAACGGTTCACCGTATATAAGTCGGTTATCAGAAACAAATCATCGTATGCGGAAAAATTGGTCTGATAGATGCCGGCGACAGTAAGACGGCGGGCGCGCACATTATCCTCTATATAATAGGTATAGATTTTATCACCCAGTTTCAGATGAAGCTTGTCGGCAATAGTGCGGGACACCAATACCTTATTGGTAGAGGCAGTATCCGAGAAAACAGGAATTTCCCCTTCCTGCAAATGATTCTTTAAAAACCTCCAGTCGTATTCATGAGAAACACCTTTCAGTACCATTCCCTGAAAGCTGTCGTCTGTCATAATCATTCCCGGCTTGGTGGAATAGCGCTGCACGTGCTTCACTCCTTCCAGTGTTTTCAACAGATGGAGCAAACTGTCGTTGGCAACGATGGGAACCGTCTGATAAGATTGCTGGGAGTCGAAGTTAGTTATTACGATATCGGACCCCAAGCCTACCACCTTGTCGCGTACCTCATGTTTGAAACCGATCACCACCGCTACCGACACAATCATGACGGCCAGCCCGATGGCTATGCCCAGCATAGCAATGCGGACGGCAGGCTTGGACACCTCTTTTCCACCCTCATTGCTGCGATAGATGCGTCTGGCAATAAAGAGCTTCCAGTCCATATCAGTCTTCTACCCTTCCGGGATATGCTTCCAATGCCTTACGCAGTACGAACAACGCACGGACCAAATCCTCTTTCTTCAACACGTAGGCAATACGCACCTCATTACGGCCTGCACCGGGAGTGGTATAGAATCCGGCAGCCGGAGCCATCATGACCGTCTCGCCTTCATAGTTGAATTCCGACAGACACCATGCACAGAACTTCTCGCTGTCGTCCACCGGTAATTTGGCAACCGTATAGAATGCACCCATCGGTATGGGCGAATAAACACCCGGAATACGGTTCAGCCCGTCAATCAGGCACTTACGGCGCTCCACGTATTCGTCATACGTCTCGCGTGTGTACTCTTCGGGGGCATCCAATGAAGCCTCGGCAGCAATCTGACCGATCAAAGGAGGGCTCAGACGTGCCTGGCAGAACTTCATGACAGCATTTCTCACTTCCTTATTCTTGGTAATCAACGCACCGATACGGATACCGCATTCGGAATAACGCTTGGACACCGAGTCTATCAGTACCACATTTTCTTCAATGCCTTCCAAGTGACAGGCAGAGATATAAGGAGAACCGGTATAGATAAACTCGCGGTACACTTCATCCGAGAACAGGTAAAGATCATACTTCTTCACCATGTCACGAATCTGGTTCATCTCGCGGCGGGTATACAAATAGCCGGTCGGATTATTCGGGTTACAGATCAGAATAGCTTTTGTGCGTTCGTTTATCAACTCCTCGAACTTCTCCACTTTCGGCAGGGAGAACCCTTCCTCGATGGTAGTCGTCACCGTGCGGATCACGGCTCCGGCCGAAATGGCGAACGCCATATAGTTGGCATAGGCAGGTTCCGGCACAATGATCTCATCTCCCGGATTCAAGCAACTCAGAAAAGCAAACAGCACCGCTTCCGAACCTCCGGTAGTGATGATGATATCATCGGCAGACAAGTTGATGTCATATTTCTTATAATAACCCACCAGTTTCTCGCGATAGCTGCGGTATCCCTGGCTGGGACTATATTCCAAAACGGTACGGTCAATATTACGAATCGCATCAAGGGCCGCTCGCGGAGTAGGCAGGTCGGGCTGACCGATATTCAGGTGATACACATGAATTCCTCTCTGTTTTGCAGCATCGGCCAGCGGTGCCAATTTGCGAATTGGCGATGCGGGCATCTCGTTTCCTCTGATGGATATTATTGGCATAATGTTATAAAAATTATTTAATCGAAGTGCAAAGATAGACTTTCGCAACCAACCGAGCAAACAATTAATTAAGAATTTAAATCTTTGTTATCTTAATGCGCATTTTTTAGGGTTATTAAAAAAAAACATGTAAGTTTGTTCCAGTAAAACAAAGCAAAATATCAAATGAATCTATACCTGATAACCTTCCAGTCCTCCTTGAACAGAATTGAATCTGTATATGATTGCCATAAAGATTTATTTGTGGAAATCGAGAAGTTTTTCACGCTTCATCTGGTACCATATACAGAGGCTGCAAGTATTCCGGCAGATGCCTACCGGATGGCTTTCATCGCTTCGGGCGGGGTAGAAAAAATGGTCACCCAACACTTCGAACTACTTCCCTATCCTATCCATCTGCTGACCGACGGACAACAGAACTCACTGGCTGCTTCCCTGGAAATAGCTACATGGATACGCAGCAAAGGAATGAAAGTACATATTATTCATGGCACTATCCCCAATATGGTGAAACAACTGATAGATCATCACAAGGCTTTCGCCGCCCAGCGCGAGGTAAGAGGAAAACGAATAGGAGTTGTGGGATATTCTTCTCCGTGGCTGGTGGCCAGCAATGTAGATTACCTGCTTGCCAAACGCCGCTGGGGAATAGAGTTCATTGATATCCCCATGGAGGAAGTGTATTGTCTGTTTTATCAGATAAAGGATGATGATATAGGATATGAGGCGTCCGTATTTGCCAACCGTGCCATTGCCTGCCGGGAAGGAACTCCGGAAGATTTGCTGAAAGCCATGCGTCTTTATCAGGCCGTGAAAATAATCTGCGAAAAGAAAAAGCTGGATGCGGTAACCCTCTCCTGCTTCTCGTTGATTGAGAAATTAGGAACTACCGGATGTCTGGCACTTGCCCTGCTGAATGATGAAGGCATCCCGGCCGGATGTGAAGGAGACTTGCAATCCATCTTTACTCTGCTCATCGCCAAGACACTGACCGGCCAGGCAGGATTCATGGCGAATCCGGCATTCATCAACGATGACCAGAACGAAATAGTGATGGCTCACTGTACGATTGCCACCAAAATGGTGGATCAGTTTATCATCCGGAATCATTTTGAAACGGAGACCGGGATAGCCATACAGGGTATTCTGCATCCGGGAGGCATCACGATGATAAAATGCGCGGGAGAGTGTCTGGACGAGTATTTCGTTTCCACAGGCCAACTGATAGAAAATACCAACTACATCAATGCCTGCCGCACCCAGGCAAGAATCAAACTGGACAAACCCGTAGACTATTTTATGCGTAATCCTTTGGGTAACCATCACATCATATTAATGGGCGATCATGAAAAAGTGATTCACGAATTCATGCAATTGAACAGCTGCAAACTAGTGGAATAAGGAAAGCATGAAGAAATTAAGTAAAATGGGAGACGAAGATTAAATAAATTGTATCTTTGTATCCAATTTAATATTCAATAAAACAATAAACTTTTATGATGCATACTTGGTTTGAATGTAAGATACGTTACGAAAAAGTCATGGAAAACGGCATGAACAAGAAAGTAACGGAACCCTATTTGGTTGACGCGCTGAGCTTTACTGAAGCAGAAGCCCGTATTATTGAAGAAATCACTCCGTATATCAGCGGCGAGTTCACTGTTTCGGACATCAAACGCGCCAACTACAGCGAACTGTTCCCCTCTGAAGAAGATGCAGCCGACCGCTGGTTTAAGTGCAAGCTGTTCTTCATTACGCTGGACGAAAAAAGCGGAGCAGAGAAAAAGACCTCCACTACCGTACTGGTACAAGCTTCCGACCTTCGCGACGCTGTAAAGAAACTGGACGAAGGAATGAAAGGTACAATGGCAGACTACGTGATTGCGTCCGTAGCCGAAACCGCCATCATGGATGTTTACCCATACGAAGCCGAACCGGATGTGAAACCTGAATTTCCGGATGCCGGAAAAACCGAATAAAGCCTGATAAAAAAATAGAAAGTATAACAGATAATGAGCATTCAAGCAAATTTAAAAGAAGTTCTTTCCGAACTGCCTGCGGGTGTCCGCCTGGTAGCCGTATCCAAATTCCATCCCAACGAGGCGTTGGAAGAAGCGTATGCTGCCGGCCAGCGTATTTTCGGTGAGAGCCACGTGCAGGAAATGACTCAGAAATATGAAACCCTGCCCAAAGACATTGAATGGCATTTCATCGGCCACCTGCAAACAAACAAAGTCAAATACATGGCCCCTTATGTAGCTATGATACATGCCATAGACTCGTATAAATTGTTGGTTGAAGTCAATAAACAAGCTTCCAAAGTCCATCGCGTCATCCCTTGTTTATTGCAGATACATATCGCCCAAGAGGAAACGAAGTTCGGTTTCTCTTTTGACGAATGCAGGGAAATGCTGGATACAGGCGGATGGAAGGATTTGAAAAATGTCCGCTTATCAGGAGTGATGGGTATGGCGACCAATGTGGATGACGACGAACAAATCAAAAGAGAATTTTGTTCCTTAAATACATTCTTCAAAGAAATAAAGCAGAACTATTTTTCTGATTCAGAATACTTTAAAGAAATTTCCATGGGTATGTCACACGATTATCCGCTGGCAGTGGAAGCCGGAAGTACACTAGTCAGGGTAGGAAGCAAAATCTTTGGAGAACGAAACTATTAAAACTACTATTTATATGACTCAATTAAAAACCACTTTTGCCGGGTTGTCACTGCGCAATCCTATAATCATCAGCAGTTCCAGCCTTACAAACAGCGCTGAAAAGAACAAGAAACTGGAGCTGGCAGGCGCCGGAGCCATTGTTTTGAAATCAGTTTTCGAAGAGCAGATCATGATGGAAGCACATCACATGGCTACTTATGGCTCTCCCGAAGGAGATGACTACTTAAGCACATATGTACGCTCTCATGCATTGAACGAATATATTTCATTGATTGAACAGACTAAAAAGCTTTGCACCATTCCTGTCATTGCCAGCATCAACTGCTTCAGCAACTCAGAATGGACAGACTTTGCCCGTACCGTGGAAGCAGCAGAAGCCGACGCACTGGAAATCAACATCCTTTCCTTGCAGACCGAAAAAGAATATCAATACGGTTCTTTCGAACAGCGTCATATCGATATCGTAAGCAGTATCAAGAAACAGATTTCCATCCCCGTCATTGTGAAACTGGGCAGCAATCTGACCAACCCCATCGCACTGATCAACCAGCTTTATGCCAACGGAGCCAATGCTGTGGTATTGTTCAACCGATTCTACCAGCCGGATATCAATATCGACACCATGACATATTCTGCAGGCGATGTATTCAGTACTCCTGCCGACTTGTCCAACGGACTGCGCTGGACTGCTATCGCTTCGGCACAAGTTCCTCAGACAGACTATGCCATCTCGGGCGGTGTGCACGATGGAAAAGCGATAGTCAAAGCAATTCTGGCAGGCGCTTCGGCTGTAGAACTGTGCAGTGTCATCTACCAAAGAGGCAATCAGGCCATTGCAGATATGACAAATGAAATGACCCAATGGATGAACCGGCAAGGCTACAAGGACATCAGCGAATTCAAGAGCTCGATGAACGCACTGTCTACCGGAGCCAGCAATCCGTTTGAACGTACACAGTTCATGAAGTATTTCAGCAGCAAAGAATAAAAATCAGTGGTTAGTGATTAGTGGTTCATATCCATGCGACATCACAGCGCAGCTCATTAACCACTAACCACTAATCACTATTTTTCCTTCTGTTTAATTTGTATGCTCCAAAGAAAGTCTTATATTTGCACATTTGATTAAAGTTTGTGCAAAATATAAACAAAAGAGTATATACAATGGAGCAGAGTTTTATTGCCTTCCTGGAAGACAGTATAAAGAAAAACTGGGACTTGGATGCCCTTACAGATTATAAAGGTGCCACATTACAATATAAAGATGTAGCCCGCAAAATAGAAAAGCTACACATCATCTTCGAATTAAGCGGCATCAAGCAAGGAGACAAGATAGCTGTCTGTGGCCGCAACAGTTCTCATTGGGGAGTTACTTTCCTGGCTGCCGTTACATACGGGGCAGTGATTGTTCCCATTCTTCACGAATTCAAATCGGACAACATTCATAATATAGTCAATCACTCGGAAGCACGCCTGCTGATGGTGGGCGATATGGTATGGGAGAATCTGAATGAAAATGCCATGCCGTTGTTAGAAGGGGTTATCCTGATGAATGACTATACCCTGCTAGTTTCCCGCAGTTCCAAATTGGACTATGCACGCGATCATCTGAACGAACTGTTCGGAAAGAAATATCCGCGCAATTTCCGCCGGGAACATGTCAGCTACCGCCGGGATACACCGGAAGAACTGGCTGTGATCAACTATACTTCCGGCACGACCAGTTATTCCAAAGGAGTGATGATTCCTTACCGCGCATTGTGGTCGAATACCCAGTTCGCTTTTGATGTCTTGAAAATGAATCCGGGTGACAAGCTGGTTTCCATGCTCCCTATGGCACACATGTACGGACTGGCTTTCGAGTTCCTTTATGAATTCTGTGTGGGATGCCATATTTATTTCCTGACCCGTACCCCCAGTCCGAAAATCATCTTCCAAGCCTTTTCCGAAGTGAAACCCAATCTGGTAGTAGCCGTTCCATTGATTATCGAAAAAATCATCAAGAAGAATGTACTGCCCAAACTGGAAACCCCGGCTATGAAGATTTTACTGAAAGTTCCTATCATCAATGATAAAATCAAAGCCACAGTCCGCGAACAGATGATAAATGCCTTCGGAGGTAATTTCTACGAAATTATTGTAGGAGGTGCCGCCTTCAATCAAGAAATAGAGCAGTTCCTGAAAAGTATAGATTTCCCCTATACCGTGGGATATGGCATGACTGAGTGTGCTCCGATTATCTGTTATGAAGATTGGAAATATTTCAAGCCGGGTTCCTGCGGAAAGGCGGCTCCTCGTATGGAAGTCAAAATATTGAGCCCCGACCCTGAGAATATAGTAGGTGAGATAGTATGCAAAGGACCTAATGTAATGTTAGGCTATTACAAGAATCCCGAAGCTACCGCCGAGGTGATAGACAAGGACGGCTGGTTACATACCGGTGACCTGGGTGTTATGGATGCGGAAGGCAACGTTACCATCAAGGGACGCAGCAAAAACATGCTGTTGGGTCCATCGGGACAGAATATTTATCCGGAAGAGATTGAAGATAAATTGAATAACATGCCGTTCGTTTCAGAAAGCATTATCATACAGCAGACAGACAGCAAACTGGCGGCTTTGGTTTATCCCGATTTCGACGATGCCTTTGCTCATGGGCTGGATAATGACGCGATAGCACAGGCTATGGAAGAGAACCGTATCAACTTGAATACAGAACTTCCTGCATATTCACAAATAGCCCGTGTAAAAATCTATCCGGAAGAATTCGAGAAAACTCCTAAAAAGAGTATCAAACGTTTCTTATATCAGGAAGTAAAATAACACCTGGCAGAAAAAAGAACCTGCCTGCAACATATATAATGTATAAGTCTGAAGATTATAGATGTTGCAGGCTATACATTATAGATGTTACAGGTTATACATCCGCATATATGGACACCTGGATCATGATGCGTGAAAGGAGACAAAACAAAACATAATTTTACTCTTGCCCCCCGATCAATTCTCCCCATAATTCCCCCTTATATCTACATTTTTATTACATTTGCACCCAAGAAACTAAAAATGTATGAAAATGAATATGCGTATAGCAGCAATACTCCTTTTAGGATATTGTGCAGGTATGTCAACTCCTGCTTTTGCCCAGAAAAAGGACAAGCTTAAAAAAGGCCCCAACATCTCCTTGAACATTTCCGCGAAGAAAGACAGTGTCAAAACCACTTATCTGAATATCGGTCTGCTTACAAATATCTATCAACTGAAAGGAATCGGTATCAACGCTGTATCCAGTGTTGTACAAAACGATATGACGGGTTTCCAAATCTCCGGCCTTGCCAGCATTACCGGACGCCACGCCTCCGGTTTCCAACTGGGAGGTATTGCCAATGTAGCCGGAGGCAATGCCAATGGCATCATGCTCAGCGGACTGATGAATGTTGCCGGAGGGAAAGCCAACGGTATCCAAATTTCCGGATTAGGCAACATTGCCGGAAACATATCAAGAGGAGTTACCATCGGCGGTCTGATGAATCTGGCCGGCAACAAAGCCCAAGGAGTTCAGATAGCCGGCTTGGCCAACATTGCCGGAAAATCACAAAATGGCGTCGCTATCGGCGGACTGATGAACGTATCTGCCGAGAAACTGAACGGAGCACAAGTTTCCACCCTGCTCAATATCAGTGGCGGAGAAGCCAAAGGCGCTCAAGTCTCAGCCATTGGTAATGTAGGTGTAAACGTGAATGGTATGCAATTCTCCGCCATCAGCAATATCGCTGCCGGAGAAATCAGAGGCTTGCAGCTTTGCGGTGCGGTAAATATCGCCGTCAAGACGGAAAATGCCCTGCAATTCTCAGGACTGACCAATGTTTGCCAAGGCAAGTTACGCGGTGTGCAGTTCGCTCCCGGCAACTACGCCGGAGAAGTAAGCGGCGCGCAAATCGGTTTACTCAACCTGTGTGGCGGGAATGTAAAAGGAATACAAATAGGAATCATCAACCATAGCAAGGATACTACCGCCCATAAACTAGGTTTGGTGAATATCACTCCCAAAACCCGTATCCAGATGATGCTGTTTGCAGGTAACACCAGCAAACTGAATGCTGCCGTGCGTTTTAAAAACCGCCGGAGTTATACCATGCTGGGTATCGGTACACACTATCTGGATTTGAATGACAAATTTTCGGGCTGTGTGTTCTACCGTGCCGGTCTTTACTATCCCATCGCCTCCAAACTGGAACTAAGTGGCGACTTAGGTTATTTCCATATAGAAAACTTTGAAAATGAAGATGCGGAAACACCGGAACGCATGTATTCATTGCAAGCCCGTATCAATCTGGAATATAAATTCAAATCCAGAATCAGTTTCTTTGCATCGGGTGGTTACGGCATGACGCGCTACTATGATAAAAATAAGTTCTACGAAAAAAAACCTATTTTCGAAGCAGGTGTTATCTTGTTTTAAGCAGCCCCGTCACCCTAGTATAAACTAATCCATACAGTATGAAACTACAGCATATCGCATTAGTCTGCCTGCTGGCATTAAGTGCCGGGAACGTCACAGCCCAGATGCTCCACCGCCCCGATTCCATGTATACATTCACCGATCCTCGCCTGCAAAAAAAACACCCTTGGCGTGCCGCCGCCGAAACTTTCGGAATGAATGTCGGAGTATGGGCATTCGACCGTTATGTAATGAACGAAGACTTTGCCAAAATCAGTATCGGCAGCATACGGCGCAATATCAAGCATGGTTTTGTATGGGATAACGACCAATTCTCCACCAACCTGTTCGCCCACCCCTATCACGGAAATCTTTATTTCAATGCAGCACGCAGCAACGGACTTACCTTTTGGGAATCGGCTCCATACGCCTTTGCTGGTAGTTTGATGTGGGAAATAGCCGCAGAAGTGGAGCCGCCCGCCATCAATGACCTGATGGCAACCACCCTAGGCGGCATCGCCCTGGGAGAAGTAACGCACCGTATGTCTTCTTTGGTACTGGACGACTCCAAGCGTGGTTTCTCACGTTTCACCCGCGAGTTTTTGGGAACCTTGATCTGCCCCATGCGGGGATTGAACCGAATGATAACCGGCGAGATGTGGAAAGTAAAACGCTCTCATTACAAATACCACGATTACGACCGCATTCCGGTACACTTTTCCATAGGTGCCGGTGACCGTTATCTGGCCGATGACAATTACCTGTTCCGTGGAGAGCACAATCCCTACCTTGAATTCCGGGTACAATACGGAGATGCCTTCGATAAAGTGAATGACGGCCCATACGATTACTTCACCGCGCGGGCCACCTTCGGTCTTTCCGGGAACCAGCCTCTTATCAGCCAGATCAACCTGATGGGCAAACTATGGGGTGTTCCCCTGAAAACCACTACCGGCATGGAAATGATGTTCGGTATCTTCCAGCACTTCAACTATTTTGATTCCGAGGAAGTGATTGACGGATCGGGGCGTATCCCTTACAAGATTTCGGAAGCTGCCAGTGTGGGACCGGGTATGATTTATAAATTCCCCCGAATGAACAGCCTGGTAAATTTGGAACAGCGTGTGTTCCTGAGTGCCATCCTGCTGGGTGGAAGCCTTACCGACTATTACAACGTAATAGACCGCAATTACAATATGGGAAGCGGATACAGCATAAAGAACAATACCATTCTGGACTTCGGCCGTTACGGCATGTTCGCACTGAATATGCATCTTTACCAGATTTTTACCTGGAAAGGATACGAACACAAGGATTTGGAAACAATAGATCCGCTCTATCTGAATGCGCAGGGAGACAAAGGAAATGTAATGCTCGCTGTAGTGAATCCGATTATCGAGTTGAATCTAAGCTCCCACTTCAAAGCCAATATGGAAGTGTCCTATTACTACCGCCACACACATTATTCCTACCATGAGGACATAAAATATAAGACCTTTGAAACCCGGTTAGGATTGATTTATCAATTCTAAAGCAAGGAAGAACGGACACGGCTCAAGGTTTCGGGAGTCATCTGTAATAAGGAAGCGATGTACACAAGAGGCGCACGCTTCAATATTTCGGGATGAAGCTGCAACAATCTGTTATAACGTTCATGAGCCGGTTCAAAACGAAGCGTGTCCGCCTTCACCTGTGACTCTATCAAAGAATGTTCGATAAAACCGCGATAAAGACGTTCGATATCGTGATATTGATCTATCAATTTCTCCACTTCCACACGGGGTAACTCCCATACCACGGATGCTTCCAAAGTTTCCACCATCAAGCGGGTGGGCTCCTGTTTAAAATAACTCTCTATGCAAATAATCATTCCGTTCTCATAACCGATATGCTCAGTCAGATCTTTATCATATTTATAATAAAATTGTCTGAGCATTCCTTTTTCTATAAACAACATCGCTTTACAAACCTCACCGGCCTGCAAAACAATCTCCCCTTTACGATATTTTCTACAAACTAAGATTTCGGCTAATGCGTGAACACTTTCTCTACTGAGAGGATGGTTAACTTCTGCTATCCTTCTAGCTATGTCTATACTAGTTGTCATGTGCTCCCAATTTTTGTATTTGCTGCAAAAATACAAAAAAGGCTGGATTATTAGACATAAATTACAAAATTAAACCGATAAAGTTCTGAATAATAGTTTTTTTTATATACTTTTGAAACGCAATAGTAATAAAACGACCTTTATGAAACTACTAGCCTCTTTAACAATCCTGGGTTTAGTCATGGCACAAAGTGTCACAGCCCAAACGAATTACACAAAGGATCCGGAAAGCTGCACTAGCATTATGGTAGGAAAGAAAGCAACTACCGATGGATCAGTTATAACCAGTCATACATGCGACAGCTGGTACCGAACCTGGGTAAACATGGTTCCGGCAGAAAGTTATGAAAGGGATACTGTAATGAATATTTACGATGGCCGTATGCATACCGAGTTTGTAGCCGACCAGACTAATGTAAAAATCAAGGGGCAAATACCACAAGCTAGAAAAACATATGCCTTCATGGACACCTCCTACCCTTGCATCAACGAAAAGCAGCTGGGGATAGGTGAAACTACCGTAAGCGGACGCAGGGATCTGGAAAATCCCAAAGGTATGTTTATGATTGAAGAATTGCAACGTGTGGCATTGCAACGCTGTACAACAGCCCGTGAGGCTATCCGCCTGATGGGAGATCTCATAAAACAATACGGTTATGGCGACAGCGGCGAATGTCTGACCATTGCCGATCCTGATGAAGTATGGCACTTCGAAGTCTTCGGAGAAGGAAAAGATAAAATTGGCGGAGTATGGGCGGCAGTCCGTATTCCGGATGATCATGTAGGCGTATCTGCCAACATCTCGCGAATCAGCACCCTCAATCTGAAAGATCCCGACCACTATATGGCTTCCGAAAATGTATTTGACGTGGCTAAAAAATTAGGATATTGGGATGGAAAAGAGCCTTTTAAATTTTGGAAAGCTTATAGCGGAAAGAATTACTCCGGCCAACTGAAATCCTTCAGCACCCGCGAGCACTTTATCCTGAATGCACTGGCACCGTCATTAAAGCTTGATTATGAAGCAGAAGAACTGCCTATCAGTGTAAAACCCGACAAGCAAGTATCTGTAACCGATGTTATGGCATTGCTCCGGGAAACATACGAAGGAACGCCGCTGGATATGACACAGAATCTGAAAGTTACGGTAAAAGATAGAAAAACCGGAAAAGTAGACACCATTATCAGCCCGAAAGCCAATCCGTGGATGCGTGGCGATGAACTGAATATGCTGAACGGTATTAAAAAGGGAGTTGTGAAATCAGTACGCAATATCGCAGTTCCGCAATGTGCTTATTCTACAGTTATCCAATTGCGCAACTGGCTGCCCGATGCAGTAGGCGGTGTGGTATGGTTCTCTATGGACAACCCCGGACAAAGCCCGCGCGTTCCGGTATTCTGTGGCATTACTGATTTCCCTGCTATGTATAAAATCTGCGGTAACCACCGCTATCGCGACGACGCCGCCTTATGGCACTATCGCCGCGCCAACAAACTGGCTGCTGTAAGATGGGGAACTGCCCGCAAAGTAATGGAAAAAAATATTCGTCATTTCGAGGAAAAAGGACAACGGGAACTTCCATTTGTGGAAGCACAATACCAAAGTATCCTTCAATCTAAAGGGGAAGAAGCAGCCCGTGCTTATCTCACAGACTACACGGCAGACTTTATAGGCGCCACCATCCTTCGCTGGGACGAAATGGCAAACCAATATTGGATTGAGTCACGCTTCGGCTTTTAATTGTTAACCTTATCATATTAAAAACAAACTTATGAAGACAAAAGTATTCACACTAGCCGCACTGCTATGCTGTGCATCAGCCATGTATGCACAAGAAAGTGGTTACAAATTCACGACTGTTGCATCACAGAAAGCAACTCCAGTCAAAAATCAGGCCTCTACCGGAACTTGCTGGTGCTTTGCCACCACTTCGTTCATGGAATCCGAACTGCTCCGTATGGGCAAAGGGGAATATGATCTTTCTGAAATGTTCATTGTACGCCAAAAGTACTTGAACCAATTGGAAGACAACTATTACCGGGGAGGCAACGGGAATTTAGGACAAGGAAGCCTTTCACACACATGGAAGAATGCTTTCAACCAAGTGGGTATCGTACCCGAGGAAGTATATCACGGAATCAACTATAACTCAGAGAAACATAACCATGGCGAAATGGTGAGATATATCAACGCTTTAGGAAACACAGCCGTTAAGATGAAACGTCGCAGCCCGGAATACTACAAGCTGATCAACAACCTTTTCGATACTTATCTAGGAGAACTTCCTGAAAAGTTCACTTACAAAGGAAAAGAGTACACTCCGAAATCTTTTGCCGAAAGTCTGGGTTTGAACATGGACGATTATATCGAACTGACTAGTTTCACTCACAAACCGTATTACCAGAAATTCTCTCCGGAAGTACCCGACAATTGGGAAAATGAACAAATGTACAATCTTCCGCTGGACGAAATGATGGAAGTTGCCGACTATGCTTTGACCCACGGATATACCGTATGTTGGGACGGTGATGTCAGTGAAAAAGGTTTTTCATTCAAAAATGGTGTAGCCATCAATCCGGTAGTGAAAAAAGCGGAAGACCTTTCGGGTTCCGACCGTGCACGTTTTGAGAAAATGGACCCTAAAGAACAAAGAGAGATGCTGGCGGAAGCCTACAAATTTGAAAAACCGTGTCCCGAAGTAAATGTCACTCCGGAAGTCCGTCAGGAAGGTTATGAAGCATTTGTCACTACAGATGACCACCTGATGCATCTTACCGGTATTACCAAAGACCAGAACGGGACCAAATACTATATCACCAAAAATTCTTGGGGTACAGAACGCAATACATTTGGCGGGTATCTGAATATGTCCGAAAGCTATGTACGTGCCAAGACTATTTTCCTCATGGTGCATAAAGATGCTATTCCGGCTGCAATCAAACAGAAATTAGGAATTAAATAAAAAAGAAAAGAGCAGGCGTCCGTTTTTCTAAAATAGACGCCCGTTTTTTGAAAACAGATATCCGGAATCTCAATACATACTTGTGTTTTCAAATGGACATCTATTTTTTAGTAAAAGATTCATAATAACTATGACGAAAAAGAACTTATTTACATTAGTCTTATGCTTATTCTGTTTCGGAACCACAACTCATGCGCAACGTATCCCCACATTGGAGGAGGCCGTATACGGAGGACTGATCAAGACAGAAGGCGGAAGTAACGTGAACTGGATGAAAGATGGAGAACGTTATTCCAAAATAGAGAAAAATGCCGAGGGAGCATACGAGGTCACTGCCTACAAAGCAAAGGACAATTCCAAAGAAGTGCTGATCCCTGCCAATATGCTTCTGAATCCGCAAACAGGAAAACCTATCTCTGTCCGCAATTTCGTATTCAGCGAGGATAACTCCAAAGTATTGATCTATACCAATACCCGTCGCGTATGGCGTTATGATACCCGCGGTGATTACTGGGTGCTTAATTTGAAAGACGGCAAACTGCAACAATTGGGCAAAAGCTTGCCGGAAGCTACTTTGATGTTCGCCAAGTTCTCGCCGGATGCCAGCCGGGTAGCATATGTCTCCAGAAACAACATTTATGTAGAGAGTCTGGTTGACGGGAAAATCAACCAACTAACTCAAGACGGAAATAATGAAATTGTAAACGGAACATTCGACTGGGTATACGAAGAAGAATTCAACTGCCGCGACGGTTTCCGCTGGAGTCCCGACGGGCAATACATAGCCTATTGGCAAAGCGATACCCAAGGTACGGGATGGTTTGATATCATCAATAATGTAGATTCCATTTATCCTAAAATCCAACGTTTTCCCTACCCTAAAGCCGGAACAGCAAACTCCGCTGTAAAAGTAGGCTATGTATCAGCCGACGGTGGAAACACCACTTGGCTGGCTCTTCCAGGTGATACACGCAACCACTATATTCCACGTATGGAATTCATTCCGGGCTGCAACGAACTGTTCATCCAGCAAATGAACCGTGCCCAAAACACCAATAAAGTATGGATTGCGAAAATAGGTGAAAATACCCTCGTCAATATCTTTACCGATCAAGATGCCGCATGGTTGGAAACGAATGACAATGTGCGTTGGTTGAAAGGGAACAAGTATTTCACTTGGGAAAGCGAACGTGACGGATGGCGCCACCTGTATCGTGTAAGCCGTGATGGTAAAGAAATCAAGCCCATCACCCAAGGAGCTTTTGATTATATTCAAGAAGTAGGTGCGGATATGGATAAAGGTTTTGTGTACTTTATCGCCTCTCCCGACAACTTCACCCAGCGCTATCTCTACCGGGCACGTCTTTTCGGCAATGGAGAGGTAAAGCGGCTAAGTCCTGTTGACCAAAGCGGGCAACATCGTTATATCATGTCACCGTCCGGCAAATGGGCAGTCCATACATTCAGTAACTCGGAAACTCCCCCTGTAATCGACATGGTGTCTTTCCCTGCCCATAAAAGTATACGTCTGATTACTGACAATGCAAAAGCCAAGGAGCAATACAAAGCCTTGGGGCTGCAACCGAAAGAATTTGTAAAAACCCGTTCAGGAGAACTGGAACTGGATGCATGGATGCTCAAACCCGTAAACTTTGATCCCAGCAAAAAATATCCGGTCATAATTGATGTCTATGGAGAACCTGCCAACGCCACCGTACAGGATGTATGGAGCGGAGGAAGTTTATGGCACCAGTACTTGGCAAACCTGGGGTATATCATAGTCAGCATCGAGAACCGTGGTGCCAATGCACCCCGTGGACGCGAATGGCGCAAATGTATTTATGGAGAAGTCGGAACCTTTGCCAGTGAAGATCAGGCAAGAGGCATCCAAGACTTGGCACGTCAATACTCTTTCATTGACACCGCACGTATCGGTATCACCGGCTGGAGTGGCGGAGGCAGCCAGACGCTGAACAGTATGTTCCGTTATCCCGATGTTTTCCACACAGGCATTGCCATTGCTTTTGTGGCCGACCAGCGTCTGTATGACACGGTTTATCAAGAACGTTATATGAATACTCCTCAAAATAATCCGGAGGGCTACCGCAAAGGGTCTCCCATCTCGTATGCAGCAGGATTGAAAGGCAACTTGCTGTTAATTCACGGTACAGGAGATGACAATGTTCATTATCAGAATTGTGAAATGTTGGTCAATGAACTGGTACGGCACGGAAAAATCTTCTCACAGATTTCTTACCCGATGCGTTCCCATGGAATTTACGAAGGCAAGGGAACCAGCTTGCATCTGCGAAAGACAATGGCTGATTACTGGCTGAAAAACCTGCCTGCCGGAGGAAAATAAATATGCCAAAATTCCTGCTGATATGATTATACAGTCGGCCATTCTGAACATTAGTGAAACTTTTCATATACATAAAATGATTAGAGTCCAAATTTTTCACAAAAGTTCGGGATGGCAGACTGATAAACCGATTTCGTTTTAGCAAGCTTAGCACTAAACACATAAACTAAATGAAGAAAATACAACTATTCTTATTACAATTTCTGTTAATATCTATTACGCAGCACACCAATGCCCAACTCCCTGTCAAAACAGAATATATCGTTGAGATGGGAGGAACATCGGGTAAAGGAACCTACGCGCCGATGTGGCTTACTGCCAACAGGCAAGGTTTATCTTCTGCCAATACCGAAAATGGTTATTTACGGGCAGGGATTGCACATACAATGCCATTAAACCAACATTTCGGCTTCAGTGCAGGACTGGATTTGGCAACCGCCTACAATTTCACCTCCTCCTTCATCATCCAACAAGCCTATGCAAACCTCAGTTACCGATGGTTGAACCTGAGTATCGGCAGCAAAGAACGCTTGCCCGAATTAAAGAATTCCAAGTTAAGCAGCGGAGGTATGGTAGAATCAAATAATGCCCGTCCCATTCCCCAAATACGCCTGGAAGTTCCCGATTATGTAGCCATACCAGGTACCCATAAATGGCTTCATTTGAAAGGACACATAGCCTATGGACGTTTTACTGATGACAAATGGCAGGAACATTTCACCTCCATAGGCAACCCATATACCATTGATGTACTTTACCACAGTAAATCGCTTTTCGCCAAAGTAGGAAACAAAGAACATTTTCCGGTAGAATTTGAAGGAGGAATACAAATGTCCGCCCAATTTGGCGGAGACCAATATATTGCAGGACAAAAAGAGCCTGTAATAGATATGCCTACCCGGTTTGTTGACTTTATGCGTGTATTGGTTCCTATGGCCGGAGATGATACCACACCCGAAGGCGAACAAGTAAACATCTACGGAAACCATGTCGGTAGCTGGAATTTTGCCGCAACAGCTTATCTTAACCGGTGGAAGGTAAAGATCTATTATGAACATTATTTCGACGACCACTCCCAAATGTTTTTCCAATACGGACGTTGGAAAGACGGACACATCGGACTGGAAATAACTTTTCCCAAAAACCGCTTCATTGATACTTTTGTATACGAAGGATTAGGAACAAAAGATCAAACCGGACCTATGCTGTATGATTCCTTTTGGGGGAAATTTGAAGAGCAAATCAGTGCTAAAGATAATTATTATAATCACTACCTCTATCAAGGATGGCAGCATTGGGGAATGGGAATAGGTAATCCTTTACTTCCCGGACCTATTTACAACAAGAACGGACAGATTACTTTTATCAGCAATCGTGTACTGGCACATCACATAGGATTCTGCGGTTCCCCCTGTCAGTCGCTAAGTTATCGTATGCTGCTCTCCTACTCCCGCCATTGGGGTACTTATGATAATCCTCTGAATGAGATCAAGAAACAATTCAACTCTTTGTTTGAAGTAACTTATGCTCCACAACAACTGAAAGGATGGAGTTTCACTGTATCCGGAGCTATGGATCGCGGCAGCATACTTGGAAATAATTATGGTGGAATGCTGGTTATCCGCAAACAAGGAATTATCAAATCGGGCAATAAATAGAAGTTTTAACTGTCAACCCAATCAACATATGAAACAAATATTATTATTCATACTCTTTATGCTGGGAATCAGCAGTTGTGACAAAGCTCCCATCAACGGCAAATTAGATGGCAGATGGCAATTAATGACTATAGAATATACTAATGGGAAAATAGAAGAATGTAACCGCATTTATTATAGTATCCAGTTACATTTGGTGGAAATCAGTGCCAAAGGTGGAAATGGAGGCACTCATATCGGACGTTTCTCTTATAAAGGAGATGAGGTAACCATGAGTGAATTCCGCCACCGGGGAGATGAAGAAAAACTAACGACACTGAATGAATTGAAACCTTTCGGACTTAATCAAGCTATTAATCATCTTAAGGTGGAAAAAGCAACAGGCAAGAAACTAATTCTGAAATCTGATTATGCACGCCTCACATTCAGAAAGTTCTAAAAAAATATACCACAGGCTATACAAACTGTCTGCCGATAAAATATCGGCAAAACAATTTATACGCTATAGCAGTGGCAAACCACTATACCGGATTTCTAGAAATCAATTTATCGGCAGAAATAAAACTGGTGCCACCACTCATGGAGCCGGCTTTACAAATATTGAAGCCGGCTTCATGAAACAAGTTCTTTACCTTCCTGTAGTCTGTGGTGAAATAAATTTATCTTCTAGGCTTGATATCCAATTTTACCGGCTTCAACATGTTTTCCGGACTTAGGATTGTATCCAACTCTTCCTTATTTAAAATACCATGTTCCAAAACCAGTTCATAAACACTTCTACCTGTTTCCAACGCTTCTTTTGCAATCTTTGTAGAGTTTTTATAACCAATAATCGGATTCAATGCGGTTACTACACCAATACTGTTATGCACTTCAATCTTGCAACGTTCCGCATTAGCAGTAATACCTTCTACACAACGTGTACGCAAGGTTTCAAAACCATTGATCATTAAATCTACAGATTCAAAACAACACTGTGCCATCACCGGTTCCATAGCATTCAGTTCCATTTGGGCAGCTTCGCCAGCCATAGTCACACATAGTTCGTTACCCATTACCTTATAACAAATCTGATTCATCACTTCAGGAATCACCGGATTCACCTTACCTGGCATTATAGAAGATCCCGGTTGCATAGCCGGAAGGTTGAATTCTCCTAAGCCACAACGCGGTCCGCTAGCCAGCAAACGTAAATCATTACATATTTTATTTACCTTTACGGCTATCCTTTTTAAAGCTGAAGCATAACCTACCAAGCAGGAAGTATCTGAAGTAGCTCCTACCAAATCTGACGACAATTTGAAATCAAAACCTGTAATTTCACACAATGCTTTCACACATTTTTCCGCATATCCCGGTTCCGCACAAATGCCTGTACCAATAGCGGTAGCACCCATATTTACTGTCAGGAAGTCTGCCGCAGCTTCATTCAAATGACGAATTTCATCTCTCAATATACTGGCAAAACCATTGAATGTCTGACCTAAAGTCATAGGAACGGCATCTTCCAACTGAGTACGCCCCATTTTGATGATATGCGCAAACTCTTCTCCTTTCTTATGGAATGCACCAATCAGCGATTCCAAATAAGGCAGAAAACGAAGATGAGAATAATACATGCCAATATGGATTGCAGTGGGATAAGCATCATTCGTTGATTGCGAGCAGTTCACATGGTCATTAGGAGAGCAATATTGATACTCGCCACGTTTGTATCCCATAATCTCCAAAGCACGGTTAGCAATGACTTCATTAGCATTCATATTGGTAGAAGTACCGGCACCTCCCTGAATCATGTCTACCGGGAATTGCTCATGATGCTCACCATTTAAGATTTCCTGACACGCCAACACTATGGCATCTTTTTGTTCTTTAGTCAATAAACCTAACTCATAGTTAGCCATTGCAGCTGCCATTTTCGTAATGGCAAGACCGTTGATAAACAACGGATATTCATTTAGATGAAATTTACTTATTGGGAAATTTTCTATGCCTCTTAGAGTCTGCACACCATACAATGCACTGGCCGGAATTTCGCGGGCACCAATTAAATCACTTTCTACTCGGATTTCTTCTGTAAGTTTTGTTTCCATGATCAGGTTATTTATTAGTTTATCATTTCTTATTTTATACAGCAAAGGTATAAACTAACATTTTGATATCAAAATATAATCTGATATAATTTCAAAATATTATTTTATACTTATTTTTCGAGACAAAGCAGACAACAAACTTACATTATGAAAGTTCATTCAGTTAACAAAGTCTTATATCCTTTGAAGTTCATTCAAAAAACAGACATAAAAAAAGGCGTCCATTCAGAACGCCCTTATTCTATTTTTTAACTTCGGAACTCTTATTTAACCTTTATTCTATCAAAGCCTTCTCCAAATACACCAATGACAGCACTTTGTGATACAAATGCATTCGGATCTATATCTTTTATCAAACGGAATATAGTAGTAGACTCACGTTTTTTTGCCAGCACAAACATCATTTTCACACCCGCACCGGTATAACAACCTACTCCGTCAATGAACGTCACTCCTCGATGAAGGTCTTTATTTATGCGATGCCCTATTTCTTCATGCTTCTTAGAAATAATAAAGAATTGCACTGACTGACGGGCACTATTTACTACCTGATCCAAGACAAAGCTGGATATAAACAAGACAACATATCCATATACCACCTTCTCCCAATCATGCAATACAAAATAACTGGAAGAGATAATAACCAAATCACACATCAAAATAACCCGGCCCAAAGTAATATCACGATACTTATTGACAATAGCAGCTATAATATCCGTACCTCCTGTGCTACCATTGGCAGAAAAAGCGACACCAATACCACCTCCGCAGAAAAAGGCTCCCAAGACACAAGCCATGAAAGGTTGGTCATGTATTAAAGACTCTCCCCCGGTCAAATCCTGTATGATAGGCAGAATAGAACTCAGCACAAATACAGCATAGATGGTTTTCACACTAAACTTCCATCCCAAAATAACCAAAGAAAGTATCAACAATGCTCCGTTTATTCCCAAATAGGTGTACTGAACCGGCAAACCGGTAGCCCAATAAACAATAGAAGCAATACCTGGCACCGCACCCGAAGGAAGGTCATTAGGTAACAAAAAGACGGTCCATCCAATAGCATACATCAGCATACCAAGAGCAATCAACATATAATCCCTTAGTTCTCTGATAATCCGTTGCTTACGCGTCGTAATAAAGACTGAATCCATGTGAGTTTTCCTTTATAAAATCATATTGTCCGCAAAAGTACAAAAAGATTGAATCACTTGGCTTCAAAAGGTGACATTTTTTCAAGTAAAAAGTCCTGTTAGTCCGATTTATCAAAAACAACAGTGCCTTTCACCCTTTATTATTCTTTAGGATGTAAATACCAATCTTTATAATCCGCGCCAAAAGAATCTCTCCACTGTTTAAACTCGGGATAATAGGTAGTAATAGACACCTTCTCTGAAGGCCATCTAAATTCACTGTTACTGATATTTATAGCGAAAGGCATATTATCTTCTGCTATATAATACATTGGGATACCATTGGAGTCTTGACTCAAATCACTACCCGTACCACGTAAACTCTCATCAGCTACGCTTGTCGGCTTATAGCCTGACAAATGTACTTCATGAGAACGTTTATTCACAAAAATGAAAGAATTGTAAGGCGGATAAGCATCCATGTCGCTTACTTTATCATATTTTTTAAATCCGATCACTACAGTCACAGGCTTTTTGAGAACAGGCTTTATATCAGAAAAAAGTATTAATACAGGCTTTTCTATTCCCGGCTCAAAGTTTTTTCCGATCACATTACCTTCTTGACTCACCTGCACCAAATCTATATGCTCCTTCCCTACGTAATCCAACTGAAAACCAAACCCATTTGTATAAGTAGCACCATCATTCATCGGAGTAAAAGTAGTAGTGGTGCGCACCAATGCGTTAGAAGATTTATCTTTCACAACTGTACTGGAATAATATATCACAACATCATTCATATCGTAATCATTCTTATCAGGCCAATTGTCCTCATAAGCCAAAGACCCTTTGACTACATACGAAATTTCACCCTTATTTACTTCATCCGGTATATTAGGAGTAGGTTCTACAGAAGAAGAAGCAGACGCCATAATAGCAAACTGTACATCATTAAAACGCATGTCCACATTATCTTCCATAGCCATAAAGAAACAATTGTCCAGTTCCGGATCACTTAACAAAACTGAACGTTGCTCTTTATTATCGTTATATGCAGGATTAGAATAACGAGGAAAAACACCCTTTTCTTTTCCAAATCCCATTCCCAATAAAATCCATCCAATATGAGTGCCTTGGGGAAATTCATCTTCATACTTGCTTTGTTCCTTATTCCAATATTTTAGTTTTATTTGCTCACCGACTAAAGATTTAGGAGCATTCCTACTGGAACGTGGAATCAGGATGGTCTTTTTTATGGTAGCTATGTCCACAGACTCTCCTTCTTTATAAGTATAATAAGCAACCATATCCTCCCACGCAGTAGACGAGAAATCAAAATAAGTCGCGACCAAACCTGTAGATTTAGTTATTACCATATCATTACTCCCTGAAGTACGTAGTTCCGGAAACCTTTCCAACAAATTACGATTATCTACTACTATAGAACGGCTTAAATTACTGCATCTCTCTAAAAAAGCACCGGGTATATCCAACTTTTCAGGCAACAAATAATCAGGAACCCCATTTTCATTCCAATTACCCAATACATCATATCCGTCAGGATAACTCACTCCTCCCATTACCGCTCTAGAATGCCCGTTGGCAGACAGTTGTGCCTTATAATCAACATAATTAAAGGTTAGTCCGTCAGATAGAAATTCCAATTCAACAGGTGATACGACCAACACATTATCAGTTACCAACCATACCTTTTTCAAATAAGCCGGCAAAGATACTTTTGAAAAAAACCTACCATTCATATCAGTCGAAGCGGCATAAATGGGATTTATATCTTTAAATTCCCAAGTATTTCCAACTAATTCCATAGGATATTCATCATACAGATAAAAAGCAGTCTGTACTTTCATGCCATAATCAATGATAAGTTGACTATTACGGACAGTAGTAAAATCAAAAAAATCGTCTTTATTGATTTTTTCCTCCTCTTCTTCCTCTCCCCCCGTATATATATCATGCATATTACGCAAGCAAGACACAAAGAAAACTGATAAGCAGATGATCCAAAATTTTGTTTTCATAAAGTAGTGCGTGATTATTTTCGACAAATATAGCCATAAATAACTAAAAAACAACTAAATAGTCAGAAAAAAAACTGTCCCCCGACTCACGTCGGAGAACAGCCACAACACAAACACAAAATAAAACACGACAAAACTACTATGCAATTTTTTAGCCTGCTCTATGTTTTGAGTAACATAACTACCGCCAATCAGGTATTCACATATCCAAGAGGGGTTTCAGGTTATTTGCATCTATAAAACGCCACACTAGCGTCCTTTGTTCATCGGTCTTTCTAAAAATATCTTAATTCTTATTGAATTCCTCTTTCTCTTAGTTTCAGCTGCCAGTTCCAAGCCGAACGTAGAGTGTCCTCCAAATTGGCTTCTGCCTTCCATCCCAACTCCTTATTAGCAAAATCAGGATTAGCCCATACCTTCTCAATATCTCCGGCACGACGACCCACGATCTGATAATTAAGTTTCACACCGGTAGCTTTTTCAAACGTATTGATCAGTTCCAATACAGAAACGCCTTTACCCGTTCCAATATTAAAGACTTCCACCTTCTCCTTCTGCTTGTTATTCAAAATGCGATCCATTGCGATAACGTGAGCCTTCGCCAAATCCACTACATATATATAGTCACGGATGCAAGAACCGTCCGGTGTATCATAATCATCCCCGAACACACTCAGTTTTTCACGAATACCCATCGCTGTCTGAGTAACATAAGGTAGCAAATTTTGTGGAACCCCATTAGGTAATTCACCTATTAATGCAGTGGGATGTGCGCCAATAGGATTAAAGTAACGCAACATAATAGCATTGATAGGCGATCCCGAAGCAACTGTATCACGAATAATTTCTTCATTGATCTGTTTTGTATTACCGTACGGAGACTCAGCCTTCTTAATCGGAGCCTCTTCCGTTACAGGAAGAACATCGGGCTGGCCATACACCGTACATGATGATGAAAAAATAATACCTTCTACTCCATGTTTCGGCATTAACTCCAACAGGTTAATCAATGAAACCAAGTTATTGCGATAATACAACAACGGTTTTTGTACCGATTCACCCACAGCCTTGCTAGCCGCAAAATGAATAATACCTTTTATACCCGGATATTTAGTAAACAGCTTATCCATTCCCTCAAGATCCAAGCAATCCAACTTTTCAAATGCAGGACGGATTCCTGAAACCTTTTCTATATTATCTACCACATCGGCGCTTGAGTTGGACAAATTGTCCACAATCACTACGTCGTAACCGCTATTTTGCAGCTCTACTACCGTATGAGAACCGATGTAGCCGGTTCCTCCTGTTACTAAAATTCTTTCTTTCATAATACTTAATATTCTGTCGTTTTCTAATAGGTTCAAAACAACTTCGACGGGTAGATCCCTTTTCGTATCATATCATTGATACGAAGTAGGACTTGTATCTTGTCATCATGCGATACCAATCCCATCCATCTGGCAGGTGTCTCAATCACTTTCACCCTGACTCCGTCAGCAATACGCTCATTCATAAAAGCCGGAATAGAATAATGGGCTTTCATATCCATTCCATTCTCATCTATGAACTTATCGAACGCCTTCTTCATCTCACCGAATACCTGCGGAGTAAATCCCCACATATTCATTGAAACCAAGCTGTTGTCATCCAAAGCCACCCATTTATGTAATTCATTAGGATACATCGGATTTCCACTTATCCGTTCTACTCCTACACGGTCTGTAACGGACAACAGATATCCTTTTTCGTCCACTTCACAAATACCACGGGTAACCCCTCCGCTTTCCGCCAATACATTTCTCAGCCTGTAGCAAATATTGAAACTATGGTAGTCAGCTTCTCCCAACATCACCAGATTATTATATAACAATTCAAAACTTTCTCTTTGGTAAAAGTTCACGGCATTTATCACACCGAATGGAGAGTCAATCAACTCTTCTCCCATCAGAACAGCTCTTACCGAACCGTACAGTGCTTTGCGCTTCGGATTACGCTTTTCTTCAGGAATCGTTTCCACATCCTGATAAACATACTCCACTTCTACCACATGTTCGTATTTGCCTGATACCAGTTTCTTGAATTCTTGTTCAAAATGTCTGCTTATGACAAATACGATCTTATTAAATCCGACTCTTACGGCATCATATATGGAAAAATCTAATATTGTTTCGCCATTAGGACCTATTCCCTCCAGCTGTTTCAATCCACCATATTTATTCCCCATAGTGGCCGCGAGTACAATCAAGGTCATAGCCATTTAATCTCTCTATTAATTCTAATGCAAAAATAAGCATAAAAATTGAATTTATGGACAAGAACAATGGATTTCTTTCTAATAAAAAAGTCCGAAGCTGTGCTCCGGACTTCTGAATCGGTTTATTTTAACGATGAAGTGAATTTATTCTATTCCAAACAAAACACCCAAGCCTTTGTCTACACCTGAAAATCCCATGAATGCCATTGCCAGCAGACCGGCAGTAACCAATGCGATAGCCATTCCCTGCATTCCTTTAGGTATATTCACCAAACTTAATTGTTCACGGATACCTGCAAACAACACCATAGCCAAAGCAAAACCAAGAGCTGTAGAGAAGGCATAAACCACCCCCGTCAACAAATCAAAGTCTTTCTGGATTACCAAAATAGCCACACCCAGAATACAGCAGTTAGTAGTAATCAACGGAAGAAAGACTCCTAATGCCTGATAAAGGGCGGGAGATACCTTCTTCAAAATGATTTCCACCATCTGTACCAATGCTGCAATGACAAGGATAAATGCAATGGTCTGCAAATATTCCAACCCGAAAGCATCGAGCACGAATTTCTGGATAAGATAGGTAACAATGGTAGCGATGGTAAGCACGAATGCAACAGCCGCTCCCATACCCGTAGCTGTCTCAACTTTCTTGGATACACCTAGGAATGGACAAATACCCAAGAATTGTGACAACACAATGTTGTTCACAAATATAGCGGTGATAAATATCAATATATATTCCATTTTCTTACTTTTTACGGGTTATGCTTTCTTCAGTTTATTCACAATCGCAATGAGGTAACCCAATGCAATGAAGGCTCCCGGTGCGAGAACGAAAATCAACATTCCGTATTGCTCCGGCATAATAGCGATATCAAACAATTTACCTGTACCAAGGAACTCACGTACACCACCAAGGATGGTCAATGCAAGTGTAAATCCTAGTCCCATACCCAATCCGTCAAAGAATGAAGGAACAGGACCGTTCTTTGCGGCAAACGCTTCGGCGCGTCCCAGCAAGATACAGTTTACCACAATCAACGGAATAAACAATCCCAAAGTAGCATACAGCGCCGGCACATATGCCTGCATAATCATCTGCAACAAGGTTACAAATGATGCAATAACCACAATGAATGCAGGAATACGCACCATATCAGGAATCAGATTCTTGATAGATGAAATTACCACATTCGAACAAATCAACACAAACATGGTTGCCAGTCCCATACCCATACCATTGATGGCAGAAGAAGTGGTTCCCAATGTAGGACACATACCCAAAAGGAGTACAAACGTAGGATTCTCTTTGACAATCCCGTTCATCAATACTTTAAAATTATTCATAGTCTGCTCCTTCCTTATTTTTTGTTTTTACAATCTTGCTTTGGGCATTCTGCTTTTTTACAGTCCGCCTTGTCGCAGTTAGCAGGATCACATTTACCACCACAAGCAGCTTTGCAGGCAGCAGAGTCACAGGCTTGTCCGCAACAATCCTGAGTTCCCTCACATTGTGCCTTAGCTGCTTTGGGGGCATCGGCAGCAGTTTCAGACACCTGCTGTGTCGCACCGCTGGAACCATCCACATTTTGGCCACTATATGCCGCATAAGCATTATTCACAGCTTTCAGAAAAGCACGTGTCGTGATAGTAGAAGCAGTGATTGCATCTATCTGACCGCCATCTTTATTTACAACCAATGCTTTCTGTCCCGGATTCATACCAGTAATATCGCCTTTGCCGCCTTTCTTAAACCAATCGGCTGCCTTTGATCCCAGTCCCGGAGTTTCTGCATGACTCAACAAAGAATAGTCTATAATATTACCCTCTTTATCGAAACCTACCAATACATTCAACGCACCACCAAAACCATTTGCAGAAGACTCTACGGCTGCACCAATAAATTCTCCTCCTTTGGTTGCTTTATATATCTTATAAGTAACGCCTTCCAATTCTATGGTTTCAGGAGCTTCGGCAGGATTATTGTCAAATCCCGGAACTACGATAGCAATGGCATCACTCAAAGCCTTGGCATTAGCCTGTGCAATGGGTTCCTTTGTCAACTCATTCACATAACCCAGCAATGCTCCGGCTACCACGGTTACGCCTGTCAGCACGATAACCATGTTTTTCAAAGATGATTCTAGTTTTTTCATTTCTTCACGACCTCCCCGAATCTTTTAGGTTTACAATAAGTATTGATTAACGGAGTGAATGCGTTCATAATGAATATAGCGAAAGACATACCTTCGGGATATGCACCGAACAAACGGATAACCACGGTCAGGAAACCGATAGCCACACCGTAAATAATCATACCTTTATGAGTCATAGGCGAAGTAACATAGTCGGTTGCCATGAAAATAGCTCCCAACATCAAACCACCTGTAAACAAGTGAGCCAACGGAGATGCGTAAGCAACCGGATCAACCAAATGCATCAGCCCGGCAAATACAAATACTGTCACTAGAATAGATACAGGAATATGCCAGGAAATAATCTTTTTCCATAGCATATATCCCAGACCAAGCAATAAAGCCAATGCACTCACCTCACCTAGTGAACCCGGGTTATTACCCAGAAACAGACTTAATGTATCGGGCAACTGACCTAAAGCATTTGCATCACCCTTTACAGCCATTTTCATCAATGCCAGCGGAGTAGCACCGGTTTCAGCATCGGTATAACTTCCCCATTGTTGAACCAACGGCCATGAAGTCATCTGCACAGGAAAAGAAATCAGCAGGAAGATACGACCTACCAGCGCGGGATTGAAAGGATTACAACCCAATCCGCCGAAAGTCATCTTGCCCACACCGATTGCCACCAACGCACCGATGATAATAATCCAAAGCGGCAAGTTGGAAGGCAGATTGAATGCCAGCAACACACCGGTTATAATAGCCGAACCATCACAGATGGTAGAGCGTTCTCTCTTCAAAATAAACTTGGTAATCGCCCATTCGAAGAATACACAGGCGGCAACCGAGGTCAAGGTCACCACCACGGCGCCCAGTCCGAACATATAAAATGACACCAGCAACGCAGGTATCAACGCAATGAGTACACCATACATATTCTTCTGTATGCTGTCACCGCTATGAACGTGAGGCGATAATGATACTATTAATTTATTAGCCATACTATTTTGTCGAATTATTTTTTAGCATTACGTGCACGGATGATACCGCCTACTGTGCCCTTACCCAAACGGATATAGTCCAGCAAATAACGATGAGACGGACATGTAAACTGACACGAACCGCACTCGATGCACGACATTACATCTTCTTTTTCTACTCTCTCCCAGTCCTTATGAGCTGAAAGTGTCGCCAACAAGAAAGGCTCCAATCCCATAGGACACACACTGACGCACTTGGCACAGCGGATACAGGGCTGAGCTTCCGCACGGGCAGCTTCCTTATCATTCATAATCAGCACACCCGAACTACCTTTACAAATGGGAACTTCCGTATTAACCAGTGCTTTACCCATCATCGGACCGCCACCTATCACTTTTCCCGTATCTTCGGGCAAACCGCCAGCCGCATCAATCAGCTGGCTCATCGGGGTACCCATACGGGTGAGGAAGTTGGAGGGATTCTTGACAGACTTACCCGTAACAGTCACGATACGTTCAAACAAAGGTTTGTTTTTCTGAACGGCTTCATAAACGGCAAATGCAGTACCTACATTCTGAACTACCGCACCCACATTGATAGGAATAGCGGGAGGAGCAGGAACCTGGCGACCGATCACAGCATCTATCAACTGTTTCTCACCACCTTGCGGATATTTCACCTGCAAAAGAACTACCTTTATACCGGGATACTGAGCAGCCTTTTCAGTCATCAACTTAATAGCATCCGGTTTATTATTTTCAATACCGATATATCCCTTGGTCACTTTTGCAGCTTTCATCAGGATGCTTACCCCCACCAGTACTTCGTCTGCCTTTTCCAGCATCAAACGATGGTCGGCAGTGAGGTAAGGCTCACACTCTACAGCATTGATAATTACACATTCCGCCTTGCAGCCCGGAGGAGGAGAAAGTTTCACATGAGTAGGGAAACAAGCACCGCCCATACCTACTACACCTGCATTTTTCACTTTAGCAACGATTTCTTCGGGTGTGAGAGCACACTCTTTCACCAATGTCGAACTGCGGTCTATTGATTCTTCCCATTCGTCACCATCCACATCGATAAAGATAGCCGGCTTGCGGTAACCGCTAGCATCGATTACGGCGTCTACCTTGTTCACTTTACCGGATACAGACGAGAAGATGGCTGCTGAAACAAAGCCACCCGCCTCAGCAATCTTCGTACCTACCTTCACCACATCGCCTTTTTTCACGATGGCAGTAGCAGGAGCACCGATATGCTGTGACAAAGGAAATACCGCTTGCTTAGGAAGTGCAAGTGTTTCAATGGCTTTGCCTGCTGACAATTTATTTTCTGCTGGATGTACTCCACCAATTCTAAATGTCTTCACTGTTATATCTTTTTAATTTTTACTTACTTTGAATTTTGATTATGCTTCCGTTTTCGGAGCCTCAGCTTTCACCGCTTCCGCTTTCGGAGTTTCCACCTTTGAAGCCTCTACTTTTACAGCAGGTTTTGCAGCAGCCTCACCAGCCGGCACTTCTACTTTCGGTTTACGTGGCGGGAAATTGATAGCTTGGATAGCCCCTTTCGGACATTCCGATTCGCATTTACGGCAAGACTTACACTTAGCCGGATCAATGTATGCCAAATTATTTTCCAACGTAATGGCTTCGAACGGACACACTTTCACACACTTTCCACAACCAATACAACTAGCCTTACAAGCTTTGTTGGCAACAGCTCCCTTATCCTTGTTCACACACATCACCACTACGCGGCGGTTGTTCTTTCCTTTCGGACGAATTTCAATGATCTTACGCGGACAAGCTTTGCTGCAAGCCCCACAAGCTGTACATTTTTCTTCGTCCACTTCCGGAAGACCGGTTTCAGGATTCATGTGAATAGCATCAAACTGACACGCTTCCACACAATCACCACAACCCAGACAACCGAATGTACAACCCGTCTCACCACCTGAAGTGGCATGAGCGATGGCACACGATTTAGCTCCGTCGTACAGAGCAGTACGAGGGCGATTTTCACAACTACCGTTACATCTTACCACCGCAACTTTCGGTTCAGCAGCAACGGCTTCCAATCCCAAAATGGCAGCTACTTTCTCCATTACCGGAGCACCACCAACCGGACATAACTTACCCTCCAGTGAACCGGCATCGGCAGCCTTCACGCAGGCACCGGCAAAACCAGAGCAACCGGGATAACCACATCCACCGCAATTCGCCTGAGGAAGCACTTCGCTCACCTTGGCAATCCGCGGATCTTCATACACAGCAAACTTCTTAGAAGCGGCATACAAGATTACCGCGGCAATCAAGCCAATCGCTCCCAACGAAATTACTGCAACCAGAATTAAATCCATAAATTTTAGTTAGTTATTTATTAATTATTTTTTATTGGTTCAAGCGTAAATGAAAACTTCTTGCTCAACTTATTCCTGCATACATATATAATAAGGTAATACGGGAGCAAGGCTGACAAAGCAACAAGCGCCGACCTTAACTCATCCCCCCCCGTAAGACGCATGGAAATAAATAAAGTAATCAGCAATACCAAGAAAGGGATACCAAAAGCCAGCAATACGGCTTGCATCCCCATGGAAGTAGTACCATAAATCATCACCTCCTCACCTATGCGGTAAGAAGATGCCTTCATGTCAAAAACATCAATCAGTTTCTCTTTACTTTCAGATGCATTGCAATGCCCTTTCACACTACAAGCCGAACAGGCAGAAGTTTGTACGATTCTCACCCGCACGTGAGAACCTTCAATGTTTTCCACAATACCACGATGTTTGATTATATCGGTCATTTTTGCAAACTCTACATTACAAAACTGCGACAAATGTACGACTTTAATTGGATTCTAAGAAGTATAAAATGATATTTTCACTATAAAAATCGATTTTTTGTGTGGAGAAATTAAAATTAGAAGCAAGAAAAGGAAGAAATATTTAATTTTCCTCCTTTCTACTTGTAAGGTATATAATTTATTTCATTATCACATAGCCTGCATCCAACAGTTTTTGACGAATGGATGCTATATGTTCCTCGTTTCTGGTTTCCATAACGACACGAAGGGCACATCCGGTGACATCTGCACTCTCACTATTTCGCTCATGATGTACAGAAATTACATTTCCTCCCTGCTCTGCGACAATTTTGCTGACTCCCAACAGCTGCCCCGGCTTGTCTATCAAGTCCAAAGTTACTGCATAGGTACGTCCCGACTTCGCCATACCGCGACTGATGACACGGCTCAATATCGTCACATCAATATTGCCTCCGGACACCAGGCAGACAGTTTTCTTACCCTTTACCGGTACTTTATTGAACATGGCTGCGGCAACAGACACAGCTCCCGCCCCCTCTGCAACAATCCGCTGGCGTTCTATCAATGCCAGAATAGCTGCGGCAATCTCGTCCTCAGTCACAGTTACAACTCCGTCCACATACTGATTTACCAAGTCAAAAGTATTTGTTCCCGGCTCTTTCACCGCGATTCCATCGGCAAAAGTGGAAACAGAGTGAAGACGCTCAATACGCGAATGAAGAATAGAATTTGCCATACTGGCCGCACCCAACGCCTGTACGCCATATACCTTGACAGATGGTTTCAAAGCCTTCAACGCATAAGCCACTCCCGAAATCAGTCCTCCCCCACCAATGGGAACAATGACTACCTCCACATCCGGCATTTCCTCCAATAATTCCAAACCGATAGTACCTTGTCCGGCTATCACGTTCTCGTCATCAAAGGGATGAACAAAAGTATATCCCTTTTCATCACGCAATTGCAGGGCTTTCTGATAAGCATCATCATAGACTCCCGGAACCAAACAAACTTCCGCCCCATAATGCTTCGTAGCCTCAACTTTAGATATAGGCGCTCCTTCCGGAAGACAAATCAACGACTTGATACCGCACTTAGTGGCAGCCAATGCCACCCCTTGCGCATGATTACCGGCAGAACAGGCTATCACGCCTCTCGCCTTTTCTTCATCGGACAATTGGGAAATCTTGTAATAAGCACCACGCACTTTAAACGATCCTGTGAGTTGCAGGTTTTCGGGCTTCAGATAAACTGTACTCTCAGGATTTATCTGAGGAGCATAAATCAAATCAGTGCGACGGACAACCTCTTTCAGGACATGAGCCGCTTTGTATATTGCATCTAATTGTAGCATAGGTATAACACTCTTGTTTTTAAATTGGGTGCAAAGCTACAAATAAAATTGATTCCTTACACTCACATACAACGTAAAATTGTATTCTTTTCTCTTTGTTCTCCTTTTCACTTGTCGACAGAGTTCACACTCAAGGAAATATGTAAAAGCCCCGGCAGCACTATCGTTTTCATTTTGACACTCCTTATCTGCTGTCTTATTTTAATTTCGACGTAATCTGTTTATTGCTCTCGGCTACTTCCACCAGATAAACACTGGCACAAATAAGAACAATCGCCGCCAACTGTGTCCATGAGAAGCGATCCTGCCCCAAAACAAAAGAAGTCACCGTAGCAACAATCAATATTAAATACCCGTAAATGGCTACTAATGTCGTTTTCAGATATTTCAGCCCGAGAGGAAGTAATAAATAACTAATGGTGGTAGGAAATACCAAAACAAAAAGCAAGACCAACATAGGCGTAGAGAAAAGTGACATTTTCAGTATAGGAGCATCAAAACCATAAATCGTATTGACAACAACAGCCATAACAGCCGCCCCTAAAAAAGTATATTTTAACATCGTCATATCTCCCACTCCTTTTAACAGACGGTTACTGAAAACAAGATAGACGGCATAAACCAATGAACTGGCCAAACACATCAAATTACCTAACGGAGCATTGGAGGCAAGATCGTCACTAGGTTGTGTGAATATGCATAGAACAGCTCCTCCCAATCCCATTCCAATGCCAAGCACTTTCATCCAGGTTACTTTTTCCTTATAAAACAATACAGAGATAATGAATACCCATATAGGCTCCAAACTGACAAAAATAGAACTGGAAACCGGAGTAGTCTTACTGATACCCAACAAATAAAAAAACATATATCCATAAATACCTAAAGCCCCTAAAATAAAGAGCTGCCATTTCTGACGGATAGTGGAGTTTTCGGGCTTGCAAAATATATCAATAAGCCAAAAAGCGGCGGCCCCAAATACCAATCGGAAAGTAACCCCTGTCACAGGAGCTATCCACAAAGGTAAAAGATACTTCAGTGCGTTCATATTAAGGCCTCCCAACGCTTTGGAGACAACCATGCTAAGGTTTGCTTCAACTTGTCTATTCATACTTCATGCTGTTATTACGTGGGTATTTTTCTTATAAACTCAGTTTTTCCTGCTTCATCACAATAAACATCCCCATCAAGGCTACCATCAGATTAAGCCAGAAGGCAAAGGTTTGCGAATGAGAATGGAACAGATTCTGAAAAGCATCCACAATAAACGGACAAAGCAGTATGGCCACATAATTCATCGCCATGACAAAAGCAAGTGCCAACGTCACTTTGTGAGGAACCGCCACATCAGAAGTCTTATCATAAATCAACGGTTGGATAATACCGTATGAAAGCCCGTTCAGAATACATCCCAAAGCAATCAGTATTTCGGAACGACTAAGCAGAATAATCCCCATTCCGCAGGCTATCATCAACAAACAAACCATATAGATACGACGACCCAAGACCTGCACTATCTTATTCAAGACAAAACCCGGTGCCATAATAGCGAGAAAAAACAAAGATATCAAGATGCCTGCCCTACCACTGGACAGTCCATATTCTTCCATCAGGAAAGGCAGATTGAAACTAATAATAATCACCAGATAAGTAGCCAATCCGTAAAAAGCCATCAGCTTGACCAAAGCCTTGACATTAATTCCCCGCTTACCCATTTCCCTGACAGTATCGGCTGGAATATCATCAGAGGAATGATAATTGGAGAGATCTTTTTTCAGATAACGAGTAAGGAAAACGGATACAAAAGGAAACAGATAGACCAAAAACGGCAAATGCCAGTTCACTTCTGCCAGATATCCTGTCAGCGTAGTGGCAAGCACCAGCGTGATATTGGTGATGGCAGAACTGTAACCAAATTGCTTTGTACGGTAACTTCCCACAAAATAACGGGATATCAATCCGGTAGAAAGCGGAACAATCAATCCCGACCCCATCCCCAACATGGCGCTGACGGCTATCAACTGCCACATTTTATCAGAAAGCAGATAAAGAATACCACTCGCCCCGAAAAGAGCCAGCCCTATCTGCAACAACAAAAGGTTGTTCACTTTCTCTGTCAATTTACCTGATAACAAGATAAAGGGTATGATAAGAAGTGACGGCAACGAAGACAACATCTGGATCTCCAGATCTGTAGCAGAGGGAAATATTTTATTCAAATCTCCCAAAATGGGCGACACCGCCAGTCCCGGCAATGCATTGAGTGCCGAGATGGAAAATATACCTACTAACGTAATGAGGGGAATGGTCCCCTGCCCTGTTTGTACTTTCATAATGAAATCGGTTTAGATTGTGATAGAAACAAAGTGTAAAAGAATTGGTTCAAAGCCGGTTTATAATTGGTCAATGCAATCATGTGCCCATATGCTACTATGCCAATTGGATGCGCTATGTTCCGCATGACACATTATCCCCCATAAATTAAAAAACATAAAATCAAGAAACTTTTCTCCAAACCTCCTGTTGAGGGAGAAAAACGCGGGAAACTCCCATGTTTTCCATTGTATTACTAATCTAAACTTTAAGTAAAATGAAAGAATGTAATTGTGATTTGAGAGACGGTGACGCAAAGACAGCCGTGTTTGGTTCAAACGAAATGCTACAGCCTGCCCCGGTAGATACCATCCCTATGGAACCTACCACCCCACAGATTGCTTATCAAATGGTAAAAGACGAAACATTCGCCCAAACCCAGCCACGCCTTAACCTGGCCACTTTCGTTACCACCTACATGGACGACTATGCCACCAAACTGATGAACGAAGCCATCAGCATCAACTACATTGATGAAACAGAATATCCTCGTATCGCAGTGATGAATGCCAAATGTATCAATATCATGGCTAATTTGTGGAATTCGCCCGAACAGGCAAAATGGAAAACCGGAGCACTGGCTATCGGCTCCAGCGAGGCTTGTATGCTGGGAGGAGTAGCCGCCTGGTTACGCTGGAAAGACAGACGTAAAGCTCAGGGGAAACCGACTGACAAGCCTAACTTTGTCATTTCAAGCGGTTTTCAGGTTGTTTGGGAAAAGTTCGCCCAACTTTGGCAAATTGAAATGCGCCAAGTACCTCTCACCTTGGACAAAACCACTCTGGACCCCGAAGAAGCACTGAAGATGTGTGACGAGAACACCATCTGCATCGTTCCCATCCAAGGTGTGACATGGACAGGTTTGAACGATAACGTGGAAGCGTTGGACAAAGCACTGGATGCCTACAACGCCAAAACCGGCTATGATATTCCTATCCATGTAGATGCTGCAACCGGCGGTTTCATCCTGCCGTTCCTCAATCCCGACACAAAATGGGACTTCCGCTTGAAATGGGTTCTCTCCATCAGCACTTCCGGCCACAAGTTCGGACTGGTTTATCCGGGACTGGGATGGGTAGTATGGAAAGACAAGAAATACCTTCCGGATGCCATGTCGTTCAGTGTCAATTATCTGGGTGCGAACATCACACAGGTTGGTTTGAACTTCAGCCGTCCCGCCGCACAGATTCTGGGACAGTACTACCAATTTATCCGTCTGGGATTCCAAGGATACAAAGCCATCCAATACAATTCCATGGAAATCACCAAGTACATCCACAGCGAAATAGCCAAGATGGCTCCGTTCGTAAATTACAGCGATGACGTAGTAAATCCTTTGTTCATCTGGTACATGAAACCCGAATATGCAAAGAACGCCAAATGGACTCTGTACGATTTGCAGGCTAAATTGCAGCAAAGCGGCTGGATGGTTCCTGCCTACACCTTGCCGGAAAATATCCAGAATTACGTAGTTATGCGTGTTGTAGTACGTCAGGGATTCAGCCGTGACATGGCGGATATGTTGTTGAACGACATCAAGAATGCCATCTGCGAGTTCGAGAAACTGGAATATCCCACTCCTACCCGCATCGCCCAAGACAAGAATATCGCTGTAAAAGGTACTGTGTTCACTCACAATGCCCATAGCAACGCCACTAAGAAATAAGCATAGATAACAATAATGCAACCATCCGCCGTTAAGGTAGATGGTTACTTCAATCAAATTAATTTATGGAAAGAACTATAACTATCCAGCAAATAAAGGATGTTGCCCAGGAGGCTTACAATCTGTACAAGGACAATACAGACGGTAAGAACGCCGACTACATCCCTTATCTGGCAAATATTGATCCCAAACTGTTCGGAATCAGTATCTGCCTGATGAACGGAGAAATCATCCAACTGGGTGACTCTCAGTACCGTTTCGGTATCGAGTCCGTTTCCAAGGTGCTGACCGCCATCCTGGTACTCCGCCAATACGGTGCTCCCAAGGTGCTCGAAATGATTGGCGCCGATGCTACCGGACTGCCGTTCAACTCCATCATGGCCATCTTGTTGGAAAACGACCATCCGTCCACCCCATTGGTAAACGCCGGCGCCATCTCGGCCAACAGTATGGTGCAACCCGTAGGAAACAGCGATGCCAAGTGGAAAGCCATCGTAGACAATATGACCGAACTATGCGGAAGTACCCCGCAACTGATCGACGAACTGTACCGGTCAGAGTCGGCGACAAATTTCAACAACCGTTCCATCGCCTGGCTATTGAAAAATTATAACCGTATCTACGATGACCCCGATATGTCGCTCGACCTCTACACCCGCCAGTGTTCCATGGGCATCACTGCAGAACAGTTGTCCATCTGTGGAGCCACCATCGCCAACGAAGGATTGAACCCGAACACCAACAAGCAAGTGTTCGACAAAGCCCTCTCCCCGAAAATCACCTCCATGATAGCTACCGTAGGTTTCTATCAGCACACAGGCGACTGGCTTTACACTTCGGGAATTCCTGCCAAGACAGGCGTAGGAGGCGGTGTCATGGGCGTAATGCCGGGTGTCATGGGCATTGCAGCCTTCGCGCCTCCTCTGGATGACGCCGGCAACTCCGTGAAAGCACAGCTTGCCATCAAGCATATTATGAACAAACTGGGCATGAACGTATTCAATGGCCATCGCATCCACGTGCAATAATCCATTTCGTTCCCATAGGAAAACCGGTATTTCTCTCACTCCGAGAGGAGTACCGGCTTTTTAATTAAAAATTTTTTCCGCTAAAATTTCTCACACTCTTACATTATGCCTATCTTTGCACTGACAAATTCATCATATTATGAAGAACAAAGTCATCCGTAAAGAACCGGACCAATGACGGACTCACGCAGAGAAACCATTGGAGTTCCCTTGGCGGAATATTTGAAAGAGAAATGCTGGAACAGCCCAAAGCGCCCGATGACGTTGATTATGGAATTGAATTAACTATTAAATAACTTTATGAGTAACAAATCAAAAATCGAGATTTGCGCCAACTCCGTGGAAAGTGCTGTGAAGGCACAACAAGCCGGTGCTTATCGTGTAGAACTATGTGCAGGTATTCCGGAAGGCGGAACAACCCCGTCTTTTGGTGAAATCCGTATGGCACGCCAATTATTGAACCAAACAAAACTGCATGTCATTATCCGTCCCCGTGGCGGAGATTTCCTATATTCTCCTATTGAACAAGAAATCATGCTGCATGATATTAAAGTGGCACGCCAGCTGGGTGCGGACGGTGTGGTATTCGGCTGTCTTACCGCAGAAGGCTATGTCGATGTGTCCCTGATGCAGAAACTGATGAATGCGGTAGGCGAGATGAGTGTCACCTTCCACCGTGCTTTTGATATGTGCAGCAATCCCAAAGAGGCCTTGGAACAGATTATCGGACTGGGTATAGACCGGGTTCTTACTTCCGGACAGGAAGCTACCGCCGAAAAGGGAATCCCTCTTCTGAAAGAATTGGTGGAACAGGCCGACGGACGGATCATCATCATGCCGGGATGCGGTGTGAATGCCGGTAATATCCGTAAGATTGCCGAAGAAACCGGAACTTCGGAATTTCATTTCTCCGGACGTAGCAGCGTAGACAGCGGCATGATTTATCGTAACTCAAAAGTATCCATGGGAGGTACTGTAAAGATAGAAGAGTATCTGAAAGACGTTACCGATCCTGACAAAGTAAAAGCCGCCTTGTCCGAACTGGCAATGAAAGACGAAAACGACAAAGCACTGGAAAAGAAAAACAAAAGCCTCAACCCCAAGAAATCAAAGAAAGAGGATGACTGGGACGATGAGGACGATGACTTGGATGATGACAAGTAAACAACAGGTAAGCATAAACGCTATCAATATATTTAACGCGGATATTCAGTTTGCAAACTTGAATATCCGCGTTACTTTTTGTTTATACTGAATCCTACAGCTTATGTATCACCTTCATCAGCTGCTCACCCAGTCCGATGGTATATCCTTGTGACACGAATACCACCCGGTTAAAGGTATCCCCAATGATAAACATAGGCAGGATAGTCTTGTTAGACAACTTCATCCCTTCTGCAATCTGCTTCTGGATGGAACCGTCCACATCAATACCGTAAGTAATGGTAGCCGGTAATCCGGGGAATTCCTGCGGGCGGAACTTCTTGTACTGCTCCTCGTTGGGGAACAACAGCACGATTCCTCTGCCCCATTCATCAAACTCCTTACCCAATGCCGCGATATCACGCAAGGCATGGTTCGTAGGTTCTTGTCCGGCACCCAGTACGGCTACAATGTAGTAACCACGTCCTGTAGTGGCAAGAATAGACTTCAGTTCATCGCTATCTATCGGTTTATAAGTAGATTCCGAGTTGAAATTACCGATTACCTGAATATCATCCTTACTTTCACGCATCACCAAGTCCACCGTAGTCGTTTCCCCCGGCTTGATGGTAAAGAAAGTCAGCTGGGACAATACGCCGCCGTTGGCCAGACGAGTACCGGTCACCATCACATAATTGCCGGCATCCAGTGCCGTTCCGTTCTTCAACAGATTAGCCCAAGTAGCACCGCCACCCATATCAATATCGCCTTCATCATAATTCAGCAATTTCAAGGTTCCGGCAGGAGTCAGTCTGGAAATAGAGAAATGAGAATAATACTTCGGGTCGGCCAAAGACTTGATCGGCGTATATCTGGCAATAAACTTGCCGGTAGGCGCACTGGCCTGTTCCATCGCCTCAAAGTTCACATCAACAGCACCTTCATCACCCATCAACTGCACTTTTCCGGTCACTTCGTCTATACGTGCAGGAATACCCATGCTGCGTGCCATGGAAACAAAGAAGATATCACGGCTGTGCGCATCGGCTGTACGGGCCTTCCACACCCCCTCCGGAGTAATCGGAGAACCGCCCAGGTTGCAATCCTTGTCCACACGGATATTTTCGGCAACCCATGCAACCAGCTTCATCGGATCGGCAAGGTAAGCCTCACGCTCCTGTTCGGGCACTGCTTTCTCAAAGAATCCTTTGTACGGAGTAATCATTTCGTTGCTCACACGCGGATTACGCACAAATCTGCGGAAATAATCGGCATTGGCGCACAGATGTGAATTCATCATGTGGTCTATCAACACTTCGGAACTTACATCGCGAAGGTCTTTGGCGGAAATCTGCTGAAGCAGGTCAATGCCGCCCTTCTTTGACTTGTCCGAACGGAGACGGGCCATAAAGTCACGGATGGTTTCGTGGTTACCACGTGATGCCACCAGCAATTTGGCAACAACATCCTCATCCAACTGATACTCTTTAGCGAAATGACGGGCCGATTCATCCGTCATGAACGTAGCCACGTAGGCATTGCGGATAGAGTCCTCCAAGGCCATGCGGCGATTGTTCTCCGCACGTTGTTCGGGAGTCACTTCGGGCATATTGGCGCCTTCCACCGGAGGAATGATATCCATATCCAGTGTATAAGCCTCGCCGGCCGTCTTGTCCAGTTTCACGGTCAAGGCATTGTCTTTTCCGAAAGACAGTTTGGAGTAACCGAATTTTCCATCTTTGGAAGCCCATACCAGCATATCCCCTTTTCCGGCTGTCAGGAACGTCTTGCCGTCCGCATCCGTCTGTTTGGAAGCTACGGTATAAAATTCGGCATAGTTATACACCTTGAATTCCACTTTGGCATCAGCCACCGGTTTGCCATCCGCATCCACGATGGTCACATCGGCTTTTGCCGTAGGGGCATAATTGTCAATCACATTGATTTCCGTATACCGGGGAGTGCGGTACATCACTTCTTCCGGTCCGTTATAACGTCCGAACACCTTGGTGTGCATCAGCATACCCCGTGAAGCGGGAGCGTTGAACCAACCCAGATTCAGTACCGGTTCGGGTTCGCAAGCACCTAGGAAGTACCATTTGCCATCCACCCAGGCTTCCACCCAGGCATGATTGTCATCGGTATGTGCCCAACGCGGCGTATATACCTGGCGGGCAGGGATGCCTACCGAACGCAAGGCGGCTACCGTGAACGTAGATTCCTCGCCGCAACGTCCGTAGGCTGTCTTTACGGAAGCCAGCGGACTACTGGTACGGGCATCAGAGGGAGTATAAATCACCTTCTCATGACACCAGTGGTTCACTTCCAGCACGGCATCATATAAAGAAAGGTTTTTCACTCTGTCCTTCAGTTCCTCGTAGAATACCTTACGGCTGTCGTCCAGATTCTCGTTGTTTACGCGGATGGGCAATACAAAGTGGCGGAACTCGCGTTCGGGAACCACTTTTCCCCACGGCATCTCCTCACGCGCCTTGAAAGCGTAATCCACGTTTTCCAGATAGAATTCACCGGGATGATCCGCTATATCCGCCAAAGGCATATAGGCGTAAAGGAAAGTCATCGCCTCCTTCTGCTCATCGCTCATGGGTTGTTCGAATACCTGGAAGAGGTCACCTTGGGCCAGCGTATCACGCCGTGCCTCAAAATCCTGCTGAACAGCGGCACGTTCAGCCTCATCACTGATCAAATGTTTGTTGTTTGTACACGAGGCACACAGCATCAAGCCTATCCCCGCCGCACACAGAGCCAATAATTTCATCTTGTTGTTTATTTAGGTTAGCAATTTGTTATTGGCTACGAAGATAAGACTTTTTTCTTATTTTTGACGAAGTTCAAGCTATTATTTAGTATCCGCCGGCTCCGATTGTTGCGATTGATAATATTCCTCCTTCCGCTTGTTGGCCTGCTGCACCAGACTGGTGACGTATACCGTGAAAATGGGGAACATCATCATTCCCAGGGCGGCCAGCACCACCGACAGTATTTTCCCCGTAGGAGTGACGGCATAAATATTGCTCCCTACGGTAGTGACATCCATAAACGCCCACCACAGCGCACTCCAGTAGTCCGTCACCATAGGGTTCACCTTATGTTCCAGCACAAAGAAGATAAGGCTGGCAAAATACACGGTGGCCATCAGCATGGTGATGTACGAGGTAAACAGCCCGGACGCCTTGCTGCCCGACAGCCAGCCCACCACGATAGCCAGCGCATACCCTCCCCTCAGCAAAGGGATAAAGCGCAGGAAATAACTGATTTCGGGCGAGAAAGTGATGTGATAGAAATCAATGATATTTAAATAAGGTATAGATACCAGCAGGAAAATAAAATGGCTGGTGAAGTATCTTCCTTTTTCTTTCGAGAGGAAAAACTCCAGCAGGAAATCGAACAGGAAAAACATACATATCCAGAACTGAATCTTCAGATAAGAACCTTGATTCAGGAAAGGGATGTTATGAAAAGTATCTATCGAGATACTTATAACCAGAAAAAGGGACATCAACAGGATGAGTATATGCAAGATCCCGTAAATCCCCCTGCGGGAATAGATGAATGAGGAGAAAGCTGTTTTCATAAACGATACTGATTATATTGTTTTTTCTAGAAACACCCTTCCGGGTACGATTGTTTCATTCCGGATACCTTCCGGGTTAATAAACCTAAACGGATAAACATCATTTCCAGGGAGTTGTTATAAACTCCGTAAACAAAAAACATACATTTTTTAAAACCTAAACTTTATGGCAAACATTAGTAAATCAGTCAAGCTAGGGGTATTTACCCTCGCTATTATGAACGTGACTGCGGTAGTATCCCTGCGCGGGCTGCCTGCTGAAGCCGAATACGGACTGAGTTCGGCATTTTATTATTTATTCGCGGCCATCGTCTTCCTGATACCTACCTCGTTGGTAGCGGCGGAACTGGCGGCCATGTTCCAGGACAAGCAAGGCGGTGTGTTCCGATGGGTGGGTGAAGCCTACGGAAAGAAATTCGGCTTCCTCGCCATCTTCCTGCAATGGGTGGAAAGCACCATCTGGTATCCCACCGTCCTGACTTTCGGAGCCGTGGCACTGGCATTTATCGGCATGAGTGACACCCATGATATGGCCTTGGCATCCAACCGCTATTACTCACTGGCGGTGGTCTTGATTATCTACTGGCTGGCCACCTTCATTTCGCTGAAAGGCATGGGCTGGGTAGGCAAAGTGGCCAAAGTAGGCGGTATGGTAGGTACGATCATTCCTGCCGGCCTGCTGATGGTGCTGGCGGTGATTTACCTTGCTTCCGGCGGACAGAGCCAGATGAACTTTGACGGCAACTTCTTCCCCGATTTCAGCAACTTCGACAACCTGGTACTGGCTTCCAGCATCTTCCTGTTCTATGCCGGTATGGAAATGGGCGGTATCCATGTAAAAGACATGGAAAATCCTGCCAAGAACTATCCGAAAGCCGTATTCATCGGTGCGGCTATCACCGTGATCATCTTCGTGCTAGGCACCTTCGCACTGGGGATCATCATTCCCGAAAAGGACATCAACCTGACACAGAGTCTGCTGGTAGGCTTTGATAATTACTTCAAGTATGTCCATGCTTCGTGGTTGTCGCCTATCATCGCCGTGGCTTTGGCATTCGGTGTGCTGGCAGGCGTGTTGACCTGGGTGGCAGGTCCGTCCAAAGGTATCTTCGCAGTGGGCAAAGCAGGTTATCTGCCTCCCTTCTTCCAGAAGACCAACGCCAACGGCGTACAGAAAAACATTCTGCTGATCCAAGGCCTTGCCGTAACCTTGCTCAGCCTGCTGTTCGTTGTGATGCCTTCCGTACAGAGTTTCTACCAAATCCTGTCACAGCTCACCGTATTGCTTTACCTTATCATGTATCTGCTGATGTTCAGCGGCGCCATTTATCTGCGTTACAATATGAAAAAGGCCCCGCGCCCGTTCCGCATCGGCAGCAAAGGCAACGGACTGATGTGGCTCATCGGCGGTCTGGGTTTCTGTGGTTCACTACTGGCATTCGTGCTCAGCTTCATTCCGCCCAGCCAGATTGCGGTAGGCAGCAACACCGTATGGTTTGCCGTTTTGATTATCGGCTGCATCGTGGTAGTCGCAGCTCCGTTCATAATCTACGCATCGCGCAAACCGTCATGGGTAGACAAGGATACACAGTTCGAACCGTTCCACTGGGAAGAACAGGCCACAACGGCACAGACAGCGGCTCCGGTTTCCGGCGCGGCTAAAAGTTCCGCTTCAAGCGCCTCTACAAACGCTGCCGCCGGACCGGCCTCTCAAAGTACCCCGTCTCCGGAGCAACACAAATAACCCCCGCTGACGGGTTGGCCCATTCCTTTTTATCACAGGCAATTCCGGTTCCTTGAAAAGCAAGAAGCATGTTTTTCAAGAAGCCGGAATTGCTGTTTTCCACCAACCGGGATGGTTATTTCCCTCTCTCTTCCAATAATTTCCTGTAAATCATAGCCGGAATTAAAGAAACATTCCTATCTTTGTCCCCCGGTTCACTTAATAATCACGTTTGACATGAAGCATAAGGCCTTTTTCATTTTTATGACAGCCCTTCTTATAGGGAGTCCGCTTTATGCACAAAAATATAAAATAGCCCTTATCCATTCCTACCAGGAAGGGTACAGCGGTGCAGGCATTGTAAACAAACTGTTTGTCAAAGGACTGAAAGACCAGCAAATAGACTTCCAGCTGCGCACCTTTTATCTGGATTGCGAGAAATACGAATCCGTAGAAGAAGAGCGACGGATTTCCGAGTTTGCAGATTCCATCCGCTCATGGGGAGGAGATTTGATTGCCGTGCTCGATGATCAGGCAACCTACTCTGTCATGGCTTGCGGAAACCCGTATGTCAGGCAGGTTCCCGTCGTATTCAGCGGAGTGAATTATCCCAACCAAGAGTTGCTGGCACAATATCCCAACATTACGGGCTACATAGACAAACCCGATTACCTCACCACCTGCCGGATGATAGAACGCATCATGGGCAAAGTCCGCATCCACATCCTGAACGGGCGGACCGTGCTTGACCGCCTTATCTGGAAAGACCTGAGCGAACAATGCAAAGGATCGGAAATCACCCTCCACCAATGGAAAAGACAAGAGGCCCGGCCCGACAAGCTGAATATCCCCATCAGTGACAAAGATGATACCGAATATGAATCCCTGTACGAAAAGCTGAACGAATACAACCAATTGGACTCCACCGTCGTAGTCCGCCTGTCCAGTGATTCCGTAGCTGCCCGCGACCTGATGTGGCTGTCCAGCGGGGTCTTCCAATACTCCCTGTTCCTGTATACCAAACGGGACTATACCACCCTGCGCATCGGCAGCCTGTTCGACAATCCCGGATTCGAAACCATCAACGAAGGATTCGGGATAAAGGAATACATGCTGGGAGGTTATTTCGCCCCCATCGAAACACAGCTAAGCGACATGACCGCCGGCATCAAAGAAAGACTGCAAGGAAAGATACCCGTCCCGGCGGTAAAACAAATCGCCAAACAGTACCTGGTCAACTGGCAGGCCATGAAGAGATACCAGATCCCCCTTGAAAGCATTCCACCGGAATATACCATCATGTACAGGCCGTGGAGGGAAAAATACGCAACCCCCATCCTGATTCTTGAAAGCCTCCTGGTCTTCACACTCCTTTTGGGGATAGCCTACCTTATTTATATCTATACACTGGAAAAAGGACGCAAAAAAGAAGCCTTGCGCAACCTCAGGTTCGAACACGAAGCATTAACGCTTGCACTGGAGGGAGGAAATACCTACGCGTGGTGTTTCGACGGAAAGACCGCCGTGCTCGACCAAGCTTTCTGCGAACTGACCAACCGTTCCCAAAACCTGTTGGGAATAGAGGAAATAACCCACTATGTACACCCCGACGAACAAGCCCGGTTCAGAAAAAACGTATCCAACATACTATACCGGCAACGAAGAACAGCCCAATACCGTTGCCAATTCAACGACACCGGTTACCAATGGTGGGAATTCAGATACAGCGTGTTGCAGAATAATGAACAAAATCCTATCATCACCGGACTTCTGGTAAACATTCAGGAGATCAAAGACAAGGAAGAAGAACTGATACGCGCCCGCAAACTGGCGGAACAGGCGGAACTGAAACAATCCTTCCTGGCCAACATGAGCCATGAAATCCGTACTCCGCTTAATGCCATCGTAGGATTCTCCAACCTGCTCACTACCGAGAAAAACATCTCGGAAGAAGAGAAAAAAGAGTTTGCCTCCATCATAGACAACAATACCAGACTCTTGTTGAAGCTGGTCAATGATGTGCTGGAACTATCCCGCATAGAATCCGGCAATATGTCCTTTCATTGCGAGGATTGCAGCGCGCATCATTTCGCCGAAACGGTCTATCAGACCCATCAGGTAATTATTCTCCCTCCAGTGGAATTCATCAAAGAATTTCCCGACGAGGATGTGACCATACACATAGACCGTATGCGCCTCACCCAAGTCATCACCAACTTTTTGGGAAACGCCAAGAAGTTCACCTCCCAAGGACACATCAAACTGGGTTATTTCTGCGACAAAGAGAAAAAGGAAATCCATTTCTTCGTAGAAGATACCGGTGCGGGAATCCCTAAAGAAGAATTACAAATGATATTCGAGCGGTTCTACAAGCGGAATGAGTTTGTACAGGGTGTAGGGCTGGGACTCGCCATCAGCAAGGTCATTGTAGAAAAAATGAACGGACACATCGATGTGCAATCCGAGGTGAACAAGGGCAGCCGTTTCACCGCCGTACTGCCCTATCTGTAATTTTATTCCTGTGCAGGCTGTTTAGGCAGGGCGAACTGCAAGACCAGATACGCCAGCACACCCGCCAGCACCGTTCCCAGTATGACACCCATCTTTGCCTGCGTCAGCAACACCGGCGAATCCCCGAAAGAGAGGTTGGCTATAAACAAAGAAACCGTAAAACCGATACCTCCCAAAAGACAGATACCTGTCAGGTTCACCCAGGTCATGCCTTTCAGCAGTCCGGCGAACCCCATCTTTATCACCAGCCAGGTAAAGAAATAAATGCCGGCAAACTTACCCGCCAGCAATCCCGCCAGCACCGCCCAGGTAGCCATCCCCACTTCCAGACCGCCATGATCCGCCGTGAGCGAGACACCCGCATTGGCAAAGGCGAACAAGGGAAGAATAATATAATTCACCATTCCATGCAGACTGTCTTCCAATGACTGCAAGGGAGATATGACACGGTCCGAGGAAGACTCGATGCTTTTCAGCACATTGATCTGCATCTTGCTTAACACAACACTTTCCTTGTCACTGGCAGGAAAGACAGCAATGTTCTCGCGGATGCGGTTAATGTACTTACCTATCTTGTAATGAGGAGTGGCGGGAACCGTGAAGGCTGCGACAACTCCCGCAATGGTAGCGTGGATGCCGCTCTGCAAAAACAGATACCACATAATCACTCCCCAGAAAATATAAAACCAACGGTTGCGCACCCGGAAGAAATTCCCGCCGCAAAGTATCAGCAGGATACCCGCCGAAGCAATCAGGTAGTTCACCGACAGATGAGAGGTGTAAAAAAGGGCGATGACCAGAATGCCGCCGATATCATCGACCACAGCGAAAGCGGTCAGAAAGACTTTCAAGCTCAGCGGAACCCGCTTGCCGAACAGGCTGAGCACTCCCAGCGAAAAGGCGATATCCGTAGCCATCGGTATGGCCAGACCACTTTGGGCCGGAGTTCCCGCCGTCATGAAATAATAGATCAGCACCGGAACCAGCATACCGCCGCACGCCGCCACGATGGGCAAAAGCGCCTGCCGGAAACTGGACAACTCGCCCACCAGTATCTCACGCTTTATCTCCAGCCCCACACTGAAGAAAAAGACAGCCATCAAAGCATCGTTGATAAAAGTCATCAAGGTCATGTGATGCCCGTTATGACTGAAGAAATTAAATTCTCCTATCTGAAGATGCACCTCGTAATTCCAAAAGGAGGCATAAATATCCCCCCACGGAGAATTGGCCAGGAACATAGCCAGCAAGACTACCCCCATCAGCAACATCCCTCCATTAATATGATAGTGCGCCGCCCGCTGGAAGGAAAAGTTCAAGTTCAGAATTTTCAGTTTTTCCATATCAATTGAATTTAAGAGTTTGTGATAAATTGCCATCAAAACACAAGCCCTTCCTGTTATTGACTTTTTAATTTCAACTAACAGAAAGAGCCCGCTTATTGTTTGCTCCCCAGAGCTTGTTTATTCTTGAATTAATCCAGCTTCAGAACGGCCAGGAACGCCTTTTGCGGTACTTCCACATTACCGATCTGTTTCATTCGTTTCTTACCTCTTTTTTGTTTTTCCAACAATTTACGCTTACGGCTCACGTCACCGCCATAACACTTCGCGGTCACATCCTTGCGCACCGCCTTGATGGTTTCCCTTGAGATAATCTTCGCCCCGATAGCTGCCTGAATGGCAATATCAAACTGCTGGCGCGGAATCAGCTCTTTCAGTTTCTCACACATACGCTTGCCCAGGTTATAGGCATTGTCCACATGTGTCAGGGTAGAAAGCGCATCCACCGGCTCACCGTTCAACAAGATATCCAGCTTCACCAGTTTGGAAGGGCGGAAACCCGACTGATGGTAGTCAAAGGAAGCATATCCTTTCGAGATACTCTTCAGCTTGTCATAAAAGTCAATCACGATTTCACCCAGCGGCATCTTGTAGTGAATCTCCACCCGGTTGCCCGACACATAATTCTGCCGCACCAGTTCGCCGCGCTTGCCCAGACACAGCGTCATGATAGGGCCGATGTAATCGGTGGCGGTAATGATCGTGGCATCAATGAAAGGTTCCTCGATGTGGTCAATCAGCGTCGGATCGGGCATACCGCCGGGATTATGCACCTCGTTGGCATGTCCCTGCTTGTCATACACCATGTACGACACGTTGGGCACGGTCGTAATCACATTCATATCAAACTCGCGGTCCAGACGTTCCTGAACAATCTCCATGTGAAGCAATCCCAGAAAACCGCAACGGAATCCGAAGCCCAGAGCCAGTGAAGACTCCGGCTGGAAAGTCAGCGAGGCATCATTCAGCTGAAGTTTCTCCAGCGAAGCGCGGAGGTTCTCGTAATCTTCCGCCTCGATAGGATAAACCCCGGCAAACACCATCGGCTTCACTTCCTCGAATCCGGCAATCGCCTTTTCACACGGACGGGCGATGTGAGTGATGGTATCCCCCACCTTCACCTCGCGCGAGGTCTTGATGCCCGAAATGATATACCCCACATCTCCTGTGCGCAGTTCCGCACGGGGAATCATATCCATTTTCAGCACACCGATCTCATCTGCATCATACTCCTTGCCGGTATTGAAGAATTTCACCTTGTCCCCTTTGCGGATCACACCGTTCTCTATTTTAAAATACGCGATGATTCCACGGAAAGAATTGAATACCGAGTCGAAAATCAAAGCCTGTAGCGGCGCCTCCTCGTCCCCCGTCGGGTGCGGGATACGTTCCACCACCGCCTTCAATATCTCCTCCACACCCATTCCGGTCTTGCCGGAGGCACGGATAATATCCTCATGTTTGCAGCCCAGCAGGTCGATGATTTCATCTTCCACCTCATCAGGCATGGCACTCGCCATATCACATTTGTTCAGCACGGGAATGATTTCCAGGTCATGCTCCAACGCCATGTACAGATTCGAGATAGTCTGCGCCTGCACTCCCTGCGAAGCGTCCACAATGAGCAGCGCCCCTTCACAGGCGGCTATGGAACGGGATACCTCGTATGAAAAGTCCACGTGTCCCGGAGTGTCAATCAGATTCAGTACATACTTCTCTCCCCCATACTCGTACTCCATCTGGATGGCATGGCTCTTGATCGTAATACCTCTCTCCTTTTCCAGGTCCATATCGTCAAGCATCTGCCCTTCGGTTACCTGGATGGTTTTTGTAAACTCCAACAAACGGTCGGCCAAGGTCGATTTCCCGTGGTCTATATGTGCTATAATGCAAAAATTACGGATATTCTTCATCTTTAACAGCTATCTATTTAAAAACAAACAAGTTTCTTGCTTTTCGGGCGCAAAGATACGCAAAAAGAACAAGATTTTAAAGACTACAATAAATTTATAGCAGACAATTCCCTGCTCAAAGACTGTATGCCTTTCTGGATCTTTTCCAACTGCCGCCTGCGAGGTTTATGCACTCCGGCTGCATAATGCCACAACTGGCGTTCATTGATTCCGGTAATCCGGCTCAAAGCAGCCTTGGTGAAGATGCTGCTATAATAGTTGATAAAAGTAGCGGCATCTATCTTAAATTTCAATTCAAACTCTCCCGACAAGACTTCACAAGGATTCGGATTATCTTCCAGATACAACTCTATTGCCTCCTTCATGTTATCCTCAATCTCCTTCATGTCATTGCCTACGGTAATAACGGGAGCACCTTCGATATAAGCACTCAAGTTCTTTCCTGCGTGTTCTACAATCACTTCCACTGTTTTCATATTGCCTCCTGTCCTAAAATATCAAGAGAACAAGGGGGGCTACTTTAACCCCGCTTGTCTCAGAATGCTGTAATAAGTGCCTTTCTCAACGCCTTTGCTGTTGTGATCCGGTACGATAACAATCATGCCATCCTTCTCAAATTTCATGTGGCTACCCTTCTGACTCTTCAATACAAAACCGTTTTCCAGCAACATCGTTACAACGTCTTTCACTGATTTGTAACTCATAACGTTTTGGACTTAATTACCCTGCAAATATAGTAATAATATGAATACTATTCAAAAAGATGATTCATATTATTACTATAATACAAAAAAAATGCGTTGACAACATACCAAACGATGTGCCAACGCATTTTTTTATGAGTTTAAAATCTTCTTCTTACACCAATTTTACAAAGATCTCGCCTTCCACTTCAGAAGTAACGACCTTATCTTCTCTCAGCAGCCAGCCCAGCCCCAGGAAGAAATCCTTGTCAGCTTTCAGTTTGGTTGCTTTCTTGATTTGTTTTTGTGTCAAACCTTCAGTTCCATTCAGTGCTTCCCAGATCTGTCCGGCCAAAGCACCTGCTTTTTCTTTCAACATTTTCAATTTGCTTTTAGTTAAACGTTAACCGCACCCACACATTCCGATGTGAATGTTTGTGTTTCTTATCGCTTGCAAAGATACACAAAATTATGTTATTCAACACTTTTGCATCGAAAAAGTTTGTATTTCTATAAGAAAAAGCGATTTTTCAACCTATTTTTTTTGTTTTTCGAGGTGTTCGCTCCAAATCCGGGCCGCTTCCTCTACCATTCTTGCACAAGGACGCTTGGCGTAATACCGTTCCGTCCTTGCTTCCGGTGTGGATACTACCGGCTCTTTTCCGGACAATCCCAACAAATCGGCACACCGCAGGGCGCCGTTCCGCTTCTTGAATTCTTCGGCCAGTTCCTGCACCAGAGCGTAATTCGCCGCCTTGCTCTCACGGTCTTTCCCCTCGATGGCGCACTTCTCCAGCCCGGCCAGCAGGAACATGCCGCAAGCAGCACCGCAGGTTTCACGCATCCGCCCTATGCCGCCGCCGAAAGAGGCGGACATGTGCAGGGCCTGTTCACGGGTGAAACCATACAGATCGGCAAAAGCCGTCACTACGGACTGGGAGCAGTTATATCCTTCCTTGAACAAGGCAACGGCCTTTGCCACCCTGTCCTCTTCCCTAACTTCCGTATGCAAATCCAACGTATTCTTGTCTTCTTCCATTTTTCTTACCTCCTTCTTTTCTTTCCGTCTTTTTCCTTTGTTCTCATTCCGCCACATTGTTTACAATCTCACCCTTGATGAATCCTTTCAAGTTCCCCACCGCAATCCGCATCAGCCGGACACGGGCTTCTTTCGTGGCCCAGGCGATATGCGGCGTAATGAAGCAGTTCTTCGCCGTCAGCAGGGGGTTGGTATATTGGGGAGGCTCGGAAGAAAGCACGTCCAGTCCGGCAGCCGCTATCACACCCTTGTTCAGTGCGTCGGCCAGGTCTTTCTCGTTCACCAAGGGACCGCGGCCGGTATTTATCAGAATGGCCGTCGGTTTCATAAGGGCCAGGCGGTCGGCATTGACCAGCTCTTTGGTATCGGGTGTAAGGGGGCAGTGCAGGCTCACCACGTCACATTCGCGGAACAGCTCATCCAGCTCCATTTTCCGGATTCCTCCGGGAAGTTGTGACTGCGGCTTGGAAGTATAGGCACATACCTGCATTCCGAAAGCGGCAGCGATGCGCGCCGTCGCCTGTCCGGTGTTTCCCAAGCCGATGATTCCCAGCTTCTTCCCGTCCAGTTCCACCAGGTCGGTATCCCAGTAGCAGAAGTCGGGATTGTTCGCCCAACGCCCGTGACGGTTGGCATAGGCATAATGGCCTACACGCTGGGTGATGTTCAGTATATGCGCAAAGACCATCTGGGCAACGGAAGCGGTGCTGTAGGCAGGTATGTTGGTGACAATGATGCCCCGCGCTTTCGCAGCCTGGATGTCCACAATATTATATCCCGTAGCCAGCACGCCGATGTATTTCAAGGCAGGCAGAGCGGCCATATCCTCCGCCGTAATCACCGTTTTATTTGTAATCAGCACTTCCGCTCCGGCAGAACGCTCCAATAACTCGGCAGGGGCTGTGCGGTCGTACACCGTCAGCTCGCCCAACGCCCGCATCTCCTCCCATGACAAATCACCGGGATTCAATCCGTAACCGTCTAAAACTACTATTTTCATATGCTCAAAAGTTAAATTCCATGTTTTGTCCATTTATTCGGTTAGATTGGAACGCGAATGACACAAATTAACAGCTGCACAGCATGGATATAAACCGGCCGGAAGGTTGGATTTATGTCATTTGCGTTCCAATTTTTAATTTTATAGCACAGGATCAATGCAATTCATTTTCATTCCTTGAACCGTTCCCCCCAGAGGCTCTGCATCCGTTCCTTTATCTTCGCTTCCTGCGCATTGTTCTGCGGATGCCAGATGCGGCTGTCCTTCACCTCGTCCGGCAGGAACTGCTGCTGCACGAAATTGCCCTGATAGGCATGTGCATACTTGTAATCCTTGCCATAGCCCAACTGTTTCATCAGCTTGGTGGGTGCGTTGCGCAGATGCAAGGGAACAGGCAGGTTGCCCGTCTGCCGCACCAGTTCCAGGGCACTGTTGATCCCCTCGTATGCCGAGTTGCTCTTAGGGCTGGTGGCCAGATACACCGTAGCTTCCGCCAGCGGGATACGCCCCTCAGGCCATCCTATCTTCATCACGGCATCAAAAGCAGCGTTCGCCAGGAGCAATGCGTTGGGATTGGCCAGACCGATATCCTCGGCTGCCGAAATGACTAGTCTGCGGGCTATGAAAGCCGGGTCCTCTCCGGCCTCCACCATACGCGCCAGCCAGTAGAGCGCCCCGTCCGGATCACTTCCGCGGATGGACTTGATAAAGGCGGAAATGATATCATAATGCATCTCCCCGTCCTTGTCATACGCCAACGGATTCTGCTGCAAACGCTCGGTCACCTTCTCATCCGTAATCACCACGGGTCCGGCATCCGCATCCGCCTCCACCACCAGCTCCAGTATGTTCAGCAGCTTGCGGGCATCGCCTCCCGAAAAGCGGAGCATGGCATCCGTCTCCTTCAGCTCTATCTTCTTTTCTTTCAGTATCACGTCCTTTGCGATGGCATTATGCAGCAGTTCCAGCAAATCTTCCTTCTCCAATGATTTCAGCACATACAGCTGGCAGCGGGAGAGCAAGGGCCGGATCACCTCGAACGAAGGATTCTCGGTGGTGGCGCCTATCAGGGTCACCACTCCCGTTTCCACCGCCCCCAACAGGGAATCCTGCTGGGACTTGCTGAACCGGTGGATTTCATCAATGAACAGGATGGGGCTGGCCTGAGAGAAAAAACGGTTGCTTCTCGCCTTCTCTATCACATCGCGCACATCCTTCACACCGGAGGTGACCGCGCTCAGTGTATAAAAAGGAGTTTCCAGCTTGTTGGCTATGATCTGCGCCAGCGTGGTCTTCCCCACCCCCGGAGGCCCCCAGAGGATAAAGGAGGAGATGCGTCCCGCGTCGATCATCTTGCGCAAGACAGCCCCCGGCCCCACCAGGTGTTTCTGACCTATATAATCGTCCAATGTCTTCGGACGCAAACGTTCTGCTAAAGGTTGTGCCATATCTTCATCTTTATTTCGGATAACAAAAATACAGCATATTTTCCTATGAACAAAGCCCAGGGCAACAATATAGGATTTATTTTTTTTGAGGCAGAAAAATAAAAGAACATAAAAAACAGGGACTCATACAAAATGAAATACAGGTTCTTTGTCCGTCTGATCCAAAACAATTATTTTTGCAACCCTTTTCCAAAAGAGTGATTATTTCAAATTTAAATGTAATTCTAATAAAGACAGACGATGAAAAAACTTTTTTCCACCAGCCTGTTGATTTTAGCAGGTATGCTTTTACTGCTGGGCAGCTGCAAAGAGGACGAACTTCCGGTTTCCGGAGAAGGAAACGTGGCAAACAACGAATTGCCCGTCCGGCTGGCCGAAACGGATTATAACCCGAACAACACGTATTACCTGCTGAATGACAATGAATCCCAGGATGTTTATTTCGACTCCGGCCAGCGCAGCTTCTACGTCAGCCGGCCTCTTCAGTTCGGAATGGACGACGAGCACTGTTTCCAACTCCGTTTCTATAGTCCCAGAGCCTTGAAAAACGTGACTTTCTGGGCCAGGATAGACGGTTACGAGGAAGAATTCAAGTTCATGTCGCTGGAAAAGATCATGCCTTTCCAGCAACTCCGGGTACACATACCGTTCGCCACCAAGGACCTGACCGCCTATACCCGCAGCGGAAAGAAAATACGGATCATGGCAAACCCCTACCTCACGGAAGAAAACCTGACCTTCACCGTAGAGTGTGACGACCCGTACTGGACAAGGCTGCAATCCATCCGGTGCAAATGGTACATCGCCTTCGGCAGATACAGTGACACCCAGGACAGCTGGAAGTACAAGATGAAGGCTTCGCACACGCGTGAGGCGGTGGCCATCGCGCTGAACATGGCGTATATGTTCTCGTCGGAACGGTTCAAGACCGCCCTGTACGAGTTCGGCCCGCTGCACAGCAACAATGACAAGGCGGAAATAGACAAGACCGCCCTGCTGGCCAACGTGCTCAACCACCGCGGACTGACCTTCGGCTATACCACCGGCGTGATGGGACTGGGCGGAGGAACCACCTTCGGCATGCATGAAGTGTGTTATCTGGAACACTATGCCGATGACAAAAGCATCACCGAAACCATATTCCACGAGTTTGCCCACTGTGTGGGCTACGGCCATGCGGGAAACATGACCTACGAACAGACGGGTCCGGGATGGATCACCCTGTGCAACAACGTATATGTGGCGCTGTCGCTGGACAAGGAGCTGCCCGTCTATTCCCGCCGCTTCCTGCACACCCGCTGGAGCAGGAACCGTTATTTTGATGATATATACGTGGCTTCGAAACACATTATCGAAGACCCGGAACTCGATGCGCTGGACGGTGGCCTGTCTCCCCTGCGCGGAGAGACCGACCGGGGAGGAAACGACGGGGAGCCGGTGGCGTTCAAGCTGGATTATACCGACTTGCCCGGCGCTACGGGAACCACCTTCCGCCCCAAGGATGTATATGTGTACGGAGATACCCTGTATGCCGTGAACGATGCGGACAACCAGTACAGCGTAGAGGTGTTCGGCCTTGCCGGCGGCGGCAAGAAGCACTTGGGAAGCATCAAGGAATGGAAGCACGGAGAAGCTACCGGGAAATTCGGCGGCCGCCCGAACGGTATCACCCGTGCCAACGACAAGATTTATGTCACCCACGAAGGAAGCCGTACCGAGATTTTTGATGCGAAGAGCCATCAGTTCCTTACCTGCATAGGCAATGGAAGCTGGGGAACAGGGCCCACGCAGACCGTACATGCCTTCGATGTGCTGCTCTACAAAGGGCTGGTCATGATACACGACAAACGCTACGTCAACTTTGTAGAAGAGCAGGCTATACAGTCCGGAGTGACTCCGCGGATTTATGTACGTTCCGAACATCTGGGCGAGACAAACGGCACTTACGGCATGGCGGTGGACGAACAGACCGGCCTGCTCTACTCCACCCATCCCGCCAAACGCATAGACCTGTTCGCCCCTGACGGGATACGGGAAGGAGTTTCACCCAAACGCACCGGGCAACTGGCTTATAAAAATGTACCCTACGACTTGGATTTCTACGAAGGAAGGCTGTTTGTAAGTTCCAACGGCACAGAAAAGTTCTGTGAGGTCAATCCCCGGACGGGAGAGATCGTGAAGGACCATACCACCATCGGCGGCATCACCCTGCAAGCACCCGAGAAGTTCTGTATCCGCCGCCACACGCTGTTCATCACCGACCGCGTGAAAAACGGGACATGCGTTTACGCCATCCCCATGAGTGAGCTGAAATAAATATATACCTATATAATATAGTAAGAACAACATGAAAATATACGCTTATATCCTGATTGTGCTGTCCGGAGTCCTGACGGCACAATGCAGCAAAGTCACCCTGGATGAAATCTGCGGCTACCCCTCCGCTCCCGGCGGAGGAAACGGGGAAGGAGAAGGAAACGGGGATTATAACAGTTACTGGTATTACTCGTATGAGGCGGCGCAGCTGATTGATGCGGAAACCCTGGGTATGGAAACGGCCGAGGATTTCACCCCTTATACCGTCGCTCATCTGGGGGATACCCTTTTCATCGCAAACATCGGAAAGGCAGGCAGCAGCCTGTTGCTGTTCAGTATAAAGAAAGGTGAACGGCTGGGAACCTTGCAGAGCTGGCAGCACGACGGCGGGGAGAAGAGTTTCGGAAGTCAGATAGAAGCCATCGTGCCGTCGGGCAACCGGCTGTATGTGGCCGAACGCCAGTCGCGCATCCATGTATTCCGGTTGCCGGAACTGTCCTACCTCACCTGCATAGGCAACGGGCAATGGAGCGGCCCCGTGTTTCAGGCACAGGCCATGACGGTAAAGGACGGACTGATTTTCGCACGCGACAAGAACGGAATGGTCAGCATTTATAAAGAGGAGGACGCCACCCCGGAAAACTACCAGAAGGTGAACCGCTACCGCCGGGCGTCCGGCAACGGCAGTCCGGGCAACAACGGCTTTGCCTGCCACTTTATGCAGCCCGACGCGGAAGGGCATCTGCTGCTCACGGATTATGAAGGAAAGAAAATACGGGTGCTCGATCCGGCCTTGGTGAACGATGATCTGGCGAACGACGCTTCCATCGATCTGGACGACCTTTCCCTGTCGCCCGGCTTCAAGCCCAAGACACTGGCGTTGTGCGGCGAACGCTGGTATGCCACCGGCGACAATGACGCCATCAACATATACGAACGCCGGCCCAACGAATGGAGCAAGCAAATAAAGTCCATAAAAGGGTACGCCTTTTCCCAGCCTGCCCGCATCTATGCGCAAAACGACTCTGTGTTATGGGTTTCGGACACGCACAGTTCCAAACGGGCACTGGTGAAAATGCTGGTGCATAAGGGGGAGATACGAGAATAGGGTTACCCCTATTCCCATCATTTCCCCTTATTCTGAGGCTGCTGCGGCTGTGCCGCCGGTTTGGGCTGCGGCTTGCTCTCTTCCACTACCGTGTTACACGTGCCGTTAAACCGGGCTTTGGGTTCCACCTCCAGCTTGCCGGTATAAATATCACCCTGCATGTCGCATCCGGCTTTCAATACCAGTTCGTCCTTGATGTGTATGTCCCCTTTCAATGTGCCTTGCAAAATGGCCGAATGGGAATTCACATTCCCTTTAATCAGCCCTTGAGGTCCCAGCACCATGGTCTTATGGCAAGTCACCTCTCCCTCTATCGTTCCGTCTACCCGCAGACTTCCGTCTACCTCGACAGTTCCCTTCAATACGGTTCCAACAGCTATGGTTGTCAACTTCAGGGGTTCGGATACCGCAACGGAACCCTCCAATGTGTCTTTCTTTTTTCCAAACATAGTATCAACATTAAAATTGTCTCTATAACTCTTTTTTCCAAGTTGCCGCAAAGATACAACAAAGAAACGAAAATGAGTGCGAAACGAGGAAAGAATGTTGTCTGTTAGCGATTTAACAATGTTAGCCAAGATGTTGCAGAGCCATCAAATGCCAATGAAAAGCCAAGAGACACCGCCCTTGAAAAACCGGTTTACCTCGCTTACCGCAATATACGTAAGAAATGGACCATGCCACTGGCTAACTGGGGAGCCATTGCACAACAACTGGCGATAAAATTTGGAGATAGGTTTAAATTGTTGTAATTTTACGCTCGTCGGATTGCATACACTGCACTCGGACACTTGCACCGTACCCAAAGGGTGTCAAGGCATGAGAATGTCCGATATGCAAGTGTTCCGTTACCGATGTTATTTACTGAGAAAGGATTCATGATATGACAAAAGAAATAAGAATAAATGATAGCGAGTACGCTCAAATATTGCAGCAGGCGGTTTCTGAGATTCAGACTGCTCGCACTACCGTTGCCCGGCAAGTAAACACTACCGTCAATTCTGTATATTGGAATATTGGGAAGTTGCTCTTTGATAGAAATTTAGAGAGTGGATATGGTAGTGGCGTGGTTAAGCGATTGTCAGTGGACTTGAAAGAACAGTTTCCGGATATGGGATTGTCTCCTCGTAACCTTTGGAATATGAAACGACTATACGAGCGTTATTATCAAGAAGATACAAAACTGCTACAAGCTGTAGCAGTTTTACCTTGGGGACATAATTTACTACTGTTGGATAAGTCATTGTCAGCTAATGAAGCCTTATTCTACGCTGAAGAGTGCTTACAAAAAGGTTGGTCGAGAGATATGCTGCTCAATGCAATAAAGATGAATACCTATGCAGCTCGTCAGACACAAATCAAAACGAATAATTTTGATTTAGTCTTACCTGTGGCACAAGCCAACTATGCGAATGAGGTCTTTAAAAGCTCATATAACTTAGGATTTCTTGGAATAACAGAACCTGTTAAAGAATTGGAATTGGAGAAGCGGTTGGTTGCTAAAATCAGATCGTTTATACTGGAATTAGGCAAGGGATTTTCTTTTATTGGTAACCAATACCGTCTGGAGTATAACAACAAGGAATATGCGGTGGATATGCTCTTCTTTCATAGGGGCTTGCGCTCGCTCGTTGCTATCGAATTGAAGATCGGTGCTTTTAAGGCAGAATATGTTGGCAAAATGAATCTCTACCTTTCGTTGCTTGACCGATTGGAAAAAGGAGAGAATGAAAACCCATCAATTGGTATCATTCTTTGCGCCGACAAGGATCATTTAGATGTAGAAATCGCTTTGCAAGATATAAACAAGCCTATCGGGGTAGCTGAATATCAACTACTGTTACCTAAAGACGAACTTCAAGCATTACTAATTCAAGAGATTAATTCTATTGAAGAAAATACAGATTCAGAAAGGGAGTAGCAACATTTATTTTGCTACTCCAAAAACTTTCGTACCTTTGTATTCGAGTTAAAGAACTACTCGAAAAAAGTAGCCAGACTCTTTGCTCAATCAAGAAGATTGGTGCCTCACGGCTCCCCTATCGCCCCCACAATGAGCAACACCTGCGCCGGCATATAGGTACGGCACCTCAGGCCACTGCCCATCGCCTCCAGTTCCTCCCTGAGGTGAGGATAATAGTCAATCCAATACTGCAACTTACGGTAAGCTACCTGCGGATTCAAATCCGGAAAATAACACAGGGCCAGCTCGGTGCGGCCATACGTGCGTATCTCAAAATTCTCCATACTTTTCATACTTTTCATTTACTTCCATAAAAGTACAAAAAACGGACGAGAGGAAAGAATGTTTTTCCAACAATAATCAACTATTATCAACTGTTATCAACTACAATCAACTACAATCAACTTTCCTGAATCCACCCATCGTATCTTTGTAATGTCGGAACGATGAAGGCGAAAGATTTATAATCTTACAGCCGTAAGATATAGCATCTTACACGTGAAAGATATAAATCTTCTTGAGTGGTTAACGGTTAGCAGTTAGCAGGGTTAGCAGTCAAGTGGCTTCATCTTCCGGCAACAGTGATTTTTTAAATTTTCAATGACCAACTTTTAATTTTTAAAAACTATGGTAAATTACAGTATCGTTATGCGCGGCAATCCGATGGACGCGGACGCCGCCAAGAAGGCATACGCCAGTGCACAGTATTCGGAAGTGATGGACATCAACCGCTTTGCCGAGCACATCGCCAGCCACGGCTGTGTGTACAAACGTGCGGACATCGTGGCCATCCTCACCATGGCAGTGGACTGCATGCGCGAGCAGCTTCTGGCAGGACAGAAGATACAGCTGGGCGACTTGGGCGACTTCTCCGTGGGCATCAACAGTCTGGGTGCGGAATCCGCTGCCGAGTACAACCCCGTTGTCCACGTCAGAAAACTGAACGTGAACTGGAGTGCCGGACCACGCTTCCGGAACCTGCTGGAAGACGCCGTGTTCAATCTGGTGGCCACACGCAAGGCAGCCCGACTAGTGGTGAAGGCACTGAAAGCCGGCAAGACCAATGTGGATCTTACCGGAGAGGAGAAAGAACCGGAAAACGGAGAACAGGCCTGAGACGGGACCAAGGTCTGAAATGAAACCGAGGACTGAAACAGAACTGAGGATTGAAACGGAACCGAAGTCTGAAACACAACGCTAAAAGGATGAATGTGCCCCTATGACCCACCGTTCTCATTCGGGCACATTTCCTTGAATACCCTTCGCAATTCATTTATTATCAACTTACTAAAACCAAAGAAAAATCTATGAACGAAAGAACAAAGAAAACTACCTGGACACTGATTCTGAAAGTGATCATCACCGTAGCCACCGCCCTTGCCGGCGCGCTGGGATTGAACGCCTGTATAGGATGACCATGAGAACCATCACCCTGATTATCATCCACTGCTCCGCCACCCCCGAGGGGCGGAGCCTGGATTTTGAGACCTGCCGGCAGGATCACATCCGCCACCGTGGTTTCACGGACATAGGATACCATTTCTAAATCCCCCGCGAGGGAGAGATCTACCGGGGACGCCCCCTGGAGAAAATGGGAGCGCACTGCAAAAACCATAACCGCCACTCTGTAGGCATCTGCTATGAAGGCGGACTCTCGGCGGACGGCACCCCTGCCGACACCCGCACACTGATGCAGAGAGGAAGCATGCTGGCACTGCTGCGCGAGCTGCACCTCCTGTTCCCCAAAGCGCTGATCGTGGGCCATCATGATTTGAATCCCATGAAGCCGTGCCCTTGTTTTGATGCTGTGAAGGAATACTTGATACTCAATTAAATAGTCAAGGCTGAATAACCACTCCGCGAAGCTACAGATTGTAACTGCCAGACCAAAGAGAAGCCTCATTCCCCCTCATTAAACTCCAGCTCCTGTTGTCCGGGCTTCAGCTTCTCCGTCAGGAAATTGGTACGATCCCACTTCGGTTCGGGCGGATTATGATCCAATGTCCTCTCCTCGGTAGGGGTGTAGCGTCCGTTGTAGGTGCTGAAGGCGAAAAAGGCATCTCCCGGTCCGCCCAGATGGTCGAAACGTACCTTGGCCACACGTACCAGCACCTGCCCCAGCTCATCGTTACGGTCTATCACCATGCCATAATCCGTCTTGTTGAAGAAAGCTGCCGAGCCGTTGATGTCATAGAGCGTGGGCACCGGCCAGTGTTTGCTGCCCGGTTCGCGGCGCAACTTGGTGGGGTGCGCCACAAGGATGAGCAACACCTTGTGCTTCACGGCAAAATTGGAGAACTCATCGAAGATGCGGCTGATGTATTGTGTTTCCGTCTCCCAGTCGGGAATCTGATGCTCGAAGCGGTTGAAGGGATCCACTACCAGTACCTTCACCCCCTTCCGGCTCACCAGCTGGGCGGCAATGCAGAGTATGCTCTCTACCGAGAAGTCCTCTTTCGGCATAATGGAGAAGACACTCTGCGCCAGGTAACGGATGGCCTGTCCAGCTTCCGGCAACGGCATCCCCTCGTGCTCGAAGCGCTTGCCCACCACGCGGCGTATCAGTTTGCGGTAGTGATAGGCCAGCGGGGTGTTCTCGGGACTGAAATAGCCCACCTTCCAGTCGTGGCGCAGGAGCAGGCGCATGGCTATCTCGTCCACAAACTCGCTCTTCCCGCTGCCGGGCACACCTGTGACCGTGAGCACAAATCCCCGCTCGAACTTGATCAGACGGTCCAGATTCTCCAACCCCGTATCGGCCCCCTCCGGCATGCCGTTGTAATAAATATCCATCAGCGTATCCCATTCGTCCATGGGACAGAATACTCCCTCCAGAGGTATTTCCGCCGCTTGCTCCACCTGCTGGCGGAGCCAGGGGAGGTCATATTTCAGCAGATACTCGTTGGCGTCCTTGCAGCCTTCGCCCCAGGCCACCACCTTGCAGCGGTCCATGCCCAGGCGGCGCACCAGCTCGTCGCGCAACTCCACTCCGCGCTTGTCGGTATCCATGGCCAGGATGATTTCCGTCTTGTCATCGAAGTGCGACTCCACGAAGCGGTCCAGCCACTGAAGGTTCGCGCCTCCGGCTCCGTTGGGTACGGACATCACTTCCTCCAATCCTGCGGCTATCAGGCTGAGGGCGTCAATCTCGCCTTCGGTGATGTAGCACTTTTCCTTCCCTTTTATGGCGTCTATGTTCCAAGGAATCAGCTCGGCTCCTTTCACCATCTTGAAATGCTTCGCGGCATCCCGGAATTTCATGTTTTTCATTACTCCGTCCTCCAGGTAAGGGAAGCAGATGCAGGCTTCTTCCTTGCCGGTCTGCGGCAGGAATTCCATGCGTTCCTCTATCTTCATCCTTGTCAGGACGTCCATCGGAATACCTCGTCTGCCGACCATGTATTCCATCATTTTTCCATTCATAATTTGTTTGTTTTTATTGATTACCGGGCATACGTAATGCACAGGCGGTTGCAGGGGAATGTGCGGCTTGCACGGCGGCGTGTCGGGACGCTGCGATGCTGCATCGTGGTGCGGCACTGTGGTGCGTTGCCGCGATGCATCCCTCTGCTGTTTCTGCCGTTCCCGGTCTTGTTGTTTCTGTTCTCTTTTCCGCATCTCGTCCTCGTTCCACGCTATGGCGAAATCACAATGAAAGCACTTCGCCCATCCCCCTTCACGGGTGATATGCACACTGAACGAAGGGTCTTTGGGATTGCTTCGCGTTGCGGAACATTCGGGACACGGCATACGGAAATGGTCTTTTCTACGCGGCAGGCTTTTCAGCCACCGCACATAGTCGGCATGTTCTTCGCGCGTCATATCCACCTCTTTTTCAGGTTATCCCAAGTGACACGTCCGTTGGGACGCGGCGGTGCATCGGCGGGAAGGGGCACTCCGCAATACGAACGTTCGCCGGTCTGCGGGTTGTACGACTCGTAGGGCGAGAATGAGACCGATTCTTTTTGCATCCGGCTCCTTTCTTTCAACTTTTCTTCCAGGAAAAGACGGGTGGGCCTTTCTCGGCGGATGTAATTGGCGAAATAAGCCTCGGCTTCGGACACGGAAGTGATTCCTCCTGTGTTTCCCTGTGCCACGACATGCTTTTTGAACAAATCACGAATAAAAGAAAGATTGTTCAAAAAGAGTTCCTTCAAGCCCGACATCATCCCCACAGCCTCCAGCCAACTCCGGATGGTGAAAGCTTCATTGATGCATTGTTCCCATCGGGGGATCGTTTCGGAAGATTCGGAAAATCGGGAAGGTTCATCAACAGCAGCAACAGCAATTATTTCTTTTTCTTTGTTACTGTTGTTTTTCTTCTCTTCTCTATTCTCTTCTTCTCTTATAAAGTTTTGCTTAAAGCTTGCTTGCGAAGGCTCGTTACAGCACTCATTATCAACGCATTGAAACGATTTATCGGTTAAAAATTCATCCGTGTTTTTTTCAGTCGCATTTTTCATGCTTTCCGCACTGTTTTTCACGTTGTTTTCCGCACTGTTCACCATGTAGATTTCCTCCTTGCTATCCATGCAGGGTGCATCATCGCCTTTCCCCTCATTGATTCCGTCCCTCCCTATTTCAGACACTGTGGGCACTGTTGCTTTCACCGTTTTTTTCTTACTGCTTTTTCCTCCTTTACTACCGGCGGCGGCACGTTTCTCCGAAAGTTTGTTCTGATACCCCATCACCTCATCCAAATAGAGAGATCGGAAATACCCGTCTTCTGTAATAACAAACAAGTTAAAGTCTTTGATAAGATGTTGCAGATTTTCCACGGTAACGCCCCATTGTTCGGCCAATAAATCCAGTTCGTTAAAATCATGTTTGTACTCCTCCTGTTTCCGCAGAAACAAGATCGTTTTAAGATACAATCCCAGCCCCATGCATTTCATGTCGGCATTCAGCTTCATCATTTTGTAATCCGACATCAAGCTGCAATTCAGCCGGATAAACAGCTCTGTATAATCCATTTTTTTAGCGTTAGCATCAATTATAATGCAAAGGAACACAAAAAAGAAATAGGGCGTTGCTCACAAAAACAGGCAATTGTTAATAAATATTTCGTATCTTTGCCGGGACATTTTGTAAGTAGCTATGATTATGCTATTTACAAGTTATTATTTAACAATTTAATTTTTTATTGACATGAAAAAAATTTGAAGTCATCAGCACCTGTATCGGTAATGCCGTACGAAGACACGATTTGAACCCCAGCAACTTGGACGACCAAGGTGCGATAGGCCGAAGTACCGCCACCAAAATTCGCGACGGAAAGATTGTGACTCCAAATTCTTACTTTAAAATGATGAAATGGCTGGAAAGGGAGAGACCGGAGATTTACAAAGAAGCCATGGAGCACATCCTGAAAGGACTGGGCAAGCTCAAAATGGAAGAGTAACCTCCCGGCTTCCACGAGGTGGGAATTTCCCTCTGTAAACGGGGGAAACGGGAAACCGCCATAGAGCGCCTCTGTATGGAGACTGCCTCTATGGCGGTTTTTTACACCCGGAATGCATGGAGTTATAGTTATTTTATTTCCAACTATAAATCCTCCTTTTTTACTCAAAAATTATTTTTCTTGTGACAGATAAATACAGAATTGTTGAATATTTACAATATTCACTTTGGGAAAATCTATCTCTTTCAGCACATCATAATGATGGTCGTTGGTAACAATGTAGTGCGCATTGGCCGAAATGGCACAATCCACAAACTTATTGTCATCAGGATCGACTGCAATCAGATTAAAGTGATAGAATGGAGTTATCAATTCAACAAACGGACTGTTCAATATGGTTTTCACCACATATTCCTCCAATATTTCATTGGATACACAGAGCTTGTTCTTTCCGTCCACAAAGGATTGCCACAAGACATGGTAACGACTCCTTTAAGGAATGCTTTGAATAAGACAATTCGTACCAAGAACCAACTTAGCCATTGACGTTATTTTAATGAATGGAAATCCATTCCGGCTATTTCATCCAGCTTTTTCTGGTCAAGAATTCCCTTATCCCAAAGTTCATCCAACTTTGTATTCATCCGTTTGGAATAATATTGAAAGAGCACTTCTTTCAATTCTTCCAGACCTTCCTGAGATTTATCGTAAGAAAACATTTCCAACAAATGCCTCTACATGGGGGTGAATACTGTAGTTTCCATAATTCTATTGGTTATAAATTCTATGCGAATATAGAATGTATAATGATAATATCCAAATTGTTTCTCATTAATTAACGCCTATGAAATATGGCTCGATAAATCTTGCAACATTATCATTTCAGATGGATTTTGAAGTAAATGCCACCGGAGAAGTATTTCCCGTTGTTCAATTCGGCAATCAGATTGATGTGGTCTTTCCAAAGCTGGTAGTGTGCCCCGATGTTCACGGTGCGGGCATCATATTCGACCATCAGATCCAGCCCGTTCAAAGCTTTCACCACCAGGTTGTTTTCCGGCAATAGATTGAATTTGAAATTCACACCTGCGGCAGGCCTTCTGTAATGAGGGAACCAGCAGGCACGGTAATCCACGTATGCGGCGTGAACACCCAGCGTTCCTACCCCGGCGAAACTGAAATGCTTGGTTGCCGCCAGATAATATCGTGTAAAATGATTGTTCTGCATACCGTCCTCATCGAACTTGATAGCCCCACCGCCGTATGATTCATGCGAAGTGGGATCGTCCAGACCAAGGACTATCTGCGGAGTCCAGGGCTTCCACCAGCCTTCTTTCCACAACCGCAGACGGGCGTTGAAGGCACGGTCCTGATTGGTGTACTTTCCCCAAGACTGCTCCGGAAAATAAGTGGAGCCATGCTCCGCATAATTGATGGTACAGGTGTATCCCACTTCGAGCCAGGGGAAGATGGTTATGTTCAGATAATAATTGAATGTGTATTTTATCTCATTGGTAGTGAGATACTGCAACGGAACAAGATGTAACACATTCCCGCCCGCCATAAATGTCTTGTCTTTTTGCATCTCGGCAGTGGGAGCATGAAGAAGTCCCGTTGTACCGTATAGTGCCTGTGCCTGACTCTGTAACGAGCTAATCGCAATAAGGCATACTAAAATTAATCGTATTTTTCTACTCATTAATGAGAATTCCATCTATCTTTGCTTCCATGAAACGTTTGCAAGCGATAGTGTTATTAGTATTGAATGGGATGGTCTGGCTGGTGTCTTTCATTCTGCTCCTACCCGTTGTTTCCTTACATAGTTTATGGAAACTATACAAAAGGATCTTTGTAAAGCCCCAATAATTGTTTTGCAAAATAATAAAAGAACTGAATATCATCTATAAAATAGCGTCTGAACAGTCGCTTGGGTTCTTTCAGGAAACGATAGAACCATTCCATCGCCAAGATTTGGAATATTTTGGGAGCACGCTTTATATTACCTGCTTCGAAGTCGATGGTGGCGCCAAGAGCCATAAATAATTTCACACCGGACATACGGCTACGGTATTTTGCTATCCACTTTTCTTGCTTGGGTGCACCAGCACCAACCAACAATACAGTAGCTCCACTTTCATTGACAATATGTATCAGTTCTTCACACTCCTGTTCGTTCTTCTCGAAACCGTAAGAAGGTGAATGAGCGCCGACCACTATTTGCCTCCCTACTCTCCTGTTTATATTCTCCATCGCCTTTTTAGCAACTCCTTCGGCTGCTCCTAACAGAAAAATTTTACAATTGAGATTATTGGCATGATAGTTATAGAATGCCGTAAAGAAACTGCTTCCCGGAATAGCCATCGGTAAGGATCGCTTTAATAGTTTTGATGCAAGATAAAGGATCTGGCTATCGCACACTACCCATTCTGCTTGCTGGTAGATGTCGTAAAATTCTCTGTCGTGCTGGAGTTTTATTAGGTGGTCGAGATTGGGGGTGTAGAGTACACCTTCGGCCATTTGTTCTAACAACTCTTTTTGGGTGAGAGAGAGGATATTAAGATTTAGGAAGCGAACTGAGTTTTTCATTAAATGAATCAGTTTTACCATTTAAATAATGAAAGGAATATCTTTAAATTTATTCACCAGTCTTTGTGAAATCTCATCTGAATCATATTTACCTGCCATCTTTATTGCTTGCATTCGCATTATATCTTTCTGATTGTCAGATAAATTATAATAATCAACAATTTTATTTGCTAACTCATGACTATTTCCCGGTTCAAATAAGAATCCAGTTGTTTCATCTTTAATATATTCAGGCAAACAACCTATATTAGAGCCAATTACCGGACATCCACAAGCCATAGCCTCTAGCCCGACAAGTCCTAGACTTTCATAAAGCATCGTTGGAAATATCATCACATCAGCCTGATGATATAATTCATTTAATTCCTGATGAGTCTTAGGACCGAGATAACTACAATATTCTAACAGCCCACGTTCTTTTATTTTTTTCTCTAACAGTTCGGTCTGCGTTCCATACCCAACAAACCAAACTCTTTTTCCTGTTATTTTTCCCTTCGATTTCAATTCCGAAACAGCATCTACAAGCACATCCCATCCTTTTCCTGTATCTATCCTTGAAACATACATAATTGTACCTGTCAAATCTCCGCAATCATTCCCATGAGTAAACACCTTTCCATCCACACCACCGGAAGCACTTACAAACAATTGTCCGGAAGCAATTCCCGGAATCTTATTCAATACCACATTTTTAAAATATTCTGACGGAACGACTATCAAATCAGCATCGATGAGCAATGGAATTGCCATATCCAACAGCCGCTCGGATGTTTTATCAATCGTAAGGATGTCCCCGCCATGAATATTCATAACCAGTTTGAACTTCCTAAAGCATCTGCAAAATCGCAATGCCGGAGCAGCATGTGTGATTTGATGATTATATATAAAATCATATTTCGTAAAAAGCGTTTTATAGATGATACTGACATAGAAAACAAGATACTTATATAGTTTAACCATGAAGCTCTTGGAACGTCCCCGGATAAAACAGCAATCGAAAACGATCTCATTCGTCGTATGCTCTATACCCTCCTTAAACATCTTTACAAATGTGCCGTACGTCTTATCCTTTTCCGAAGGATACATATTGGAAATCAATAAAATTTTCATTCTTTCTTATATATTAATGCATTCATCAACGCAAACGGAATGCCCATCAAACCGGAAAACAGCAGATGACCGGCAAAACACGACGCCGCCAGTATGAAAACGTCCAGCCCGAAAACAAAACGGGCGTATGGATTTATTTTTCTTTTCCTGAAAGCCTTTACAACGAGTGAGAGGTAAAATGAATAGACAATGATGATTCCCGCAATTCCGTAATTAAGCAACGTATCCGCCTGATCCATCTCTACGGTTCTGGATCCTCCCATTCCGAACAATTTCACTCCCAGATTTCCTTCTTCCCACTCCGTTTTCTCCTCTTCCCAAAAAATATCGCGTGATGAATAGATCGCATTCACACCATTCTTATCAAAAAAATACGCCCAACGTCCGATCGCCCCGCTATAATCCAGCAACACATATCCATAATAAGACATCAGACATACGATAGAAAGTAAAATGAGCAGTTTCTTTTTTGACATTCGCAGCACGGAATAAAGAATTCCATTCTTCATGTGCACCCAGGGAACCAGAATCAGACAAAGCACAACAAGAAGAATTCCCGCTTTCGTCGCCACCAGCAACGCCGCTACCAAAAGAAAACAATTGACTAACAAAAGAACCGTTTTCCTTGACGCATATCTATCATAAATAAAATAATAAGATACGCCGAACAAAACGGCTTGCATCCCGGACATTTCATTATGAGCGTATATAAATCCCCTACACCCCAGATTATTTTCATAGGCATAATATCCGATTCCCAACAATCCCATATAGATATTCAACAAAAGCACTATCGAATTAATGTAGAATATCGCCTGTATCTTCTTTTCCGATATGCTTTCTGATTTGAATATCACAACCGCTGCATAATATATGAAAACAACATTTACAAACTTCAGCAAATGGGTGATGGTCACGCCTATCTGAGAATCAGTATTCAGAATGACAATCGTCAAAAAAAACGGAATATAAACGCAAGTAAAAAATAACAGCCCTTTAAATCTAGGCAATGAAGACAACATTTTACAAGCAACCAACAAGATAAACGCCTTAAAAATAATACCAATAGGAGATGCAATCCCCTTATTAAGAAAAAATCCGTTTATAGTATCTACTATGGCCAAAAAGAAAAAGGCCTTTACCAGTAGCCGACTATCTTGTTTTACACTCATTATTCGTTTAATTCGTTTTACATTTCGCCCAATACCACAACCGCCGTTTCCAGTATCCGCCCACAGCTCTGATAAAAAAGTAAAAATCTCTACTCCAAGATGTCTGATGATGATAACGCTTTACGCGAAACGTTTGCCAAGCGCCTTTTACGGAATCACTCATTCCTCCCACCTGCATCACCAATATTTTTCGTTCAAGAAAAACCGCATTCATTTTTTTACGAAGAAGGAACTCATAGTCTGCACTAATCCTAAAATGAATATTAAACTCACCTATTTCCTGAAATAATTTACGATTGTGCAATGTAGATCCATGAGAGATTTCCATCCTGTCAATGAACCGCTCCCATCGATAAGGAAGTCCCCACACCTTCAAGGCTTTTCCTTTCTCGTCTACAAATAAACATTGCGCACAGATAAGGTCAATGGTATCCGTATTTTTCTCTTCTTGCAGAAAATCCAAATAAAAACTCATCGCATCCGGAAAAAGAGAATCATCAGCCCCCAAAAACATGAACCATTCACCGGTAGCCAATCGCAAAGCTTTGTTCCATGCATCATATAATCCTTTATCGGGCTCTGATGTAAGAATGTCTATTATGTCGCCGTAAGATTTTAAGATTTCCACCGTTTTATCCTTAGAATCACCGTCAATCACCAACAATTCTATTTCATCCGACTTCTGGCACGCAATACTGTCAATACAACGTCTGATGGTATTCTCGGCGTTGTAAGTTGCTATGATTATCGATATTTTTTTATTCATATTGTATTCAACACAGAAAATTTAAATATTGATTTGTATATATTTACTCCAAAAAGTATCAAATTCCCATTTTTCAAAAGCGTGGCAACCGAATGGTAATTTCCCGTTCAAATCATATAAATAAGACGGATTCAGCTCGAATGAGAAACGGGAAGCCTCTTCACAGGACGGTAAATTAGATTTTACCATCCATGCATGCATCGCCCATATACTAAAATAGAAATCTTCATTCACCCTGCCCGATCGAATGAAATAGTTCAATGTATTCCTACACCCGAAAGTTCTTAAAATGGTTTTACATAAAGCAAGTGGCAAAAAATATATTTTTTCACTATCGGCATGTGTGCGTTTGTCCGAATGCACCTTCCATAAGTAGTCGGGAGTTAAATAAGGAAGTCGTTTCCATCTTTCCAGCAACTTTATACAATATTGTATCCTGCGCAATGAAAAACCTCCATTACCCACCCCCAGCATCTCTTTACTATACGAAAGGCCGATTCCATCAGCATATATATCCCTAAAAAAAGGACTGCCTATATAATCATATCCTTTCTCGCACCACATCTGCAATTCATCCCGAAAAACCCATGCGTCTAACTGATATATAAGCATGTAATCATACTTACGGAAGGCTGAATAAAAATCAATATTATAGCACAGTTTATTGTACCCCGCTACAGAAGTAAAAAAACAATGATTGAAATAGTTGACCTTAATTTCTTTGGCATATTCTTTTGCTATTCCCTTATAGACAGTCAAATCCAATTCCTTATAAGTAACCAGACATAAATCAAAGCTCTTAAGAACTTTAATACATTGTCTGAAAGAAGCCAATTCCGTCAGTTCAGGAGCGGCTTTATATACAGGGATAACAACAATACAACTTTTCATTTCTTCATCAAATCTTTAATGAATTTGATCCCTTTTTCACCAACCGTGCTCTTTATCCCTTCTTTAATCTGATGCTTCACAGAAACGGCACTCGCCATTATCTTCAAGGCTTCATTTTCATCCGTATCCCGAGTAAAAACCTCAAAGACACAGGATTTGCCCATAACCGGATTGACAAAAGCTTCCATATTTGCTAAAAAGGTCTCTTTTGTATTTGCCGTAAGATAATCCATGCCTAAATTACGGGCATAATCACGAACCAGTGTCGGCGACTGATTACCATAATGTCCGGCTGCCGCAATATATTGATTTACATCCTCCGCAAAGATATGACCGGGGTTCAGATGATGCGTAAACTCACATCCCTTACCGTTATTCACTAAAAGAATACGCAAATTATTTCCCAAATGTCTATTTCCCAACGCATTCATATCATAGAAGAAGGCTAAATCACCTATGACACAAAAATGAAGTTTGTCCGGATGCACCAGCGACGCTCCTAACAAAGAAGATAATATACCATCAGTACCGAATCCGCCGACATTACTTGCCGACCGGATTGAGTTTGATACCTCAAAGAAGTTCCATGAACGAAGCGAGGTCAGAATGCCAAAATGGATAATGGAAGATTCCGGTAGTTCAGGCGCCAAAGTTTTTGCCATCCACACATTGGAAAGAGGAAGTTCCGGTAATTCATCATACATTTTGTTATAATCCGCCCGGCATTCCTGTATAAAGGAAATACCCGGACAGCAATCTTTGTTTGCGTAGGATTCAAAAAAATGCTTATCACTCATTTCAAAAAGATAAGTAAGCTTACCATAACGGTCACGCAATTGCCCATCCTCATTTACACGCCAGACTTCCTTAGCACAAGCCCCCATGTTGAAATGATCACCTGAAATTTCTCCTAAATGGATCAGTAAACGGATATGATCCAAACATTTGGCTCCTTTTAAGGAAAGCAGTGCGTCCAACTGGCGAAAACGCCCTTTGTACCCACTTGTATGATCACAAAAAACGACTGCATTGTGGTTTTCGCAGAAACGATCAATGCTCATTGTCACATCTTCGGTAAACGCCCGATGGGAACCTATAAATATAGCTATCCTACCTTGTGGCAAAGCAGGTAACTCATCATCATACGAAACACGTTTTACTACCTTTACAGAAGGCAGGCATGTCACCGAAAGGTCACGGCTATACACCGTTTCCAAATTTATATGCGCAGGACCTCCACCGTGGAGTGTCAAAGCCGAAATTGCCTGGTTGATTTTCAGCGCAGCACTATCGGCATCTTTATCGTCACGGACTGTAGGTATATAGGTACTAAACGTTAAAATATCATTCGGATGCACACTACGATCGGTCACTTGGTCATATAGATTGCCCAAACGACGCAAATCCTGGGTTCCTGTCACTACCAGAATAGGCAATTTACGATAGTATGCCTCTGTCAATCCAGGCATATAATTACGAGCAGCCGTCGCTCCCGTGCAAGTTATCACGACAGGTTCGCCCGATTCTTCCGCCATACCGCAAGCCATATAAGCCGCAGAACGCTCATCTACCGATGAATACATTTCAAAACTTCCATCATACATTAATGAAGCATTCAACATCATATTTGTACCACCCGGCGAAGTAATAACCCGCTTTATATGATGCTCTTTAAGTAACTTAACGAGAATCTGTATTCCTTTTTCACTTGAATAATGAGTATTCATACTTTTTCTGATTATGTATAAAAAAATGGTAAATGTGTTGCTTTAGCATCCAATCAGCCAACGCTCTTATTTATGTTTCATTCTCTTGCAGAATAATGCGATTTTTTCCCCAGAAACAGGAAAGAAACGATACAGAAGATAATGTAATCTTTGCCTATTGGTAGCCCACTGATTCAAAGACATAAACTCATGTGAATAATAGTCATGAATTCCTTCTGCCCTACAATCTAAATAATGAAATTTCGGATTTTCCAAGAATGAAGCAATACACTTGGAAAGTCCCTCTTTGGGATGTACAAATTCATAACCTCCCACTGCTTCTTTTATCTTAGTATTATCAAATTGACGATTATAGTGAAGGTCATACAAAATCTGATATTGCTCTATATTCACATCCAGTTGAGGACAGCGATCTATTTCCACGACATTAGGACGATATCCCATTTTATTTTCTAAAACATTTAAGTAAATATCCAGTACATCCATCCATTTTATATTTTCGCTAGTAACTATATTAAAAGTATCTCCCATTGCTTTCGGATTGCCTATCAATTTGGCAATACAAGTAGCAACATCTCTAGCATAAGTAAGAGTTGTAGTGTGGCTCATAACATCCATAGGTATAACCGCAGAATGTCCTTTCAGTATGCGCTGAACAAATGTCTCTTTATCTAAAGCCCCCAACTGTAATCGGATTTCGCTATAAGTTTTATATGGACGAATAATTGTAAAATTGAATTTACCCCTCTTTCGAAGTAAATCTTCCTGACGGGCTTTACAAAGAGCATATTCGTCGGTTTCCAAATATTTTTTGTCTGTAGTAACATCAAGTAAACGAGGCGATTCTTCTGTAATCAATTCCGCATCTGCATACACACGTGAAGTACTAAGATAAAAATACTGGTCAGTATTATGAAGATAGAACAAATATCTATCATTAAACTCCACTGTAGTATAAGTCATAAAGTCAATAATAACCTGGTAATGGTTCTGTGTCAATAATGACTTTACAAAAGAAAAGTTATGAGCGTCGCCTTTTATATAATGTATATTTGTTTTATCAGCCAATTCCTGTCGTGAAGTAACATCTACTCTCATACCGGCTTCTGCCAAAATAGAAACCAAATGTGTACCCATTGCCCCGGTACCCCCTAAAACCAATACTTTCATATTTATCCTATTTTTCAATTTACCTATCTTTTCTACCAATAGTGATTTAGAATTTTCCGTAACATAGCCATGCTCTTCTCATAAATTTTCTCCTTATTCTTCATAAAAAAGCATTGGTTAATTATTCTTCAATAGCATTTCTTAGATAAGCAATGCATTGTTCTCGGTCATGAACCGCTTTTAAGTTTATCGACTTATAAGAAATAGGTTGATAAAGTTTTAAATCTTTATTCTCATATATGCGATGATCCAAGCCGTAATGCTCGAGAATATCATAAATACGCGAATTTTGAGATTTCTCGTCTGCATCTTGAAAACGTTTCAACGCGATAAAGTCTTTTTGCAAATTGATGGAAAGTGCTATCGCATGAAAAGAATCGGTACAAATAAAAGAAGCGCAAGACAACAGACGCACAAATTCCATAGGTCCGGCAGCACTGTATATTTGTGCATGAGGTAATTGTATATGTTTATTTTCCAAAGACGGAATAAGAATCACTTTTTCTATACCTAAGTGCTGTTTTATATCCTCCACTTGCTGCTGATACAAAGGATTATCCCCCACAAAATAGCAAAAAATAAAACGGGACGGTATTTCAATCTCCATATCAGCCTTCATTGCAAAATCCAACCATTGAGTAGACGAAAGCAAAAAAGTCGGATCAGCCACTTGAACAATATCAGTCCTTTCCAACAATTCACTGATAATGGGAACAGCACTCTTTTCACGCACACCAATATGGCTGAATTTTGTAAGCAATTCCTTTACAACTGACTTATACGCCGGTGGGAAATCACTCGTGCCCATACTTGAAGCATAAGCAATCCTTTTGACATCTCCCGCAAAATTTAAAAAATAAAAAGGGGCAAACCCATGATAACAATTCCAAATCTGATCACTGCCGGTAATAAATGTATGCGTTTCTTGAAGCAAACTTCTGTACTGCCCATTAGTCTTAACTATCCGGTGACAATAATTCTGTTTATTAAACTTGCGTATTTTTTTCTGTTTCTTTGAGAAATACTCCCCTTTGAATATCTGTGATAATAAAGTACGCCCCAGTTTCAACCATTTATAGATCCTCCCATGAAAAGTAAAATCACCGGGGGTAAAGCTATGAAGTATTGATACGTCATACCCCATTTCACGAAGTTTCATGTGTAATGCATAAGACTGCAAACTTGTACCAAAGTTGCCAGTACCCAGCCAAGTAACGATACAAACTTTCATCTATTATTCCTTAGTATAAATATGATGTAACTTATTTCTTATAAAGCCTATCACCTCTACACGTTCAGACTTCTGCATACCTATCAGAAACACTGATACTATCAGTGATAAAGTACTAACCAATCCCACTGATATCAAACGCAAGAATCCTTCTTCCATGATATTAGTCAGTATTATCGGCCATATAAACGACAACACTGTAACGAAAATGATGCGACCTATCACCTGTTTCAGGAAAATAGCTATAGGAAAACCGATTTGTTTATTCATAAGAATAAGACGCACATAAACAAGACAGGTGTAAATTACGATATATGCTACATAAGCTGAATATGCGGGGCATCCCCAATAAAACAGAAAATATGAAATGGGAAATACAAGCGCTCCTATTAAACTCATATATATATAGTATTTCCGGATATGACCTACGGCTTGGGCAAGAATGGTTAAAGGAGCCCCCGGAAGATCCACTAATATCCCCAACATCGTCAGTTGCCAAAACACAACTGTTTGTTCGGGAAATTCTTTCAACCACAAATGGAGTATATAATCGGTCTCTAATACAAACGGTATAAAAAAGAAAAGCATTAGACAATAGGAGTATTTAGCTCCATGACGTACCGTAGAAAAGCAAATGTCGAGATTGTTATCTGCATAAGTTTTAATTATCTGGGGATTAAGCGCAGTTGTAAAATTATTAACAAATTGCCGAACTGCATTACCTGCCTGATTAGCAATTCCACGAGCTGTATTAATAGTTATTCCGAAAAAAAGATTAGAAAGAATATCCACCCCATTGGTATTAAACAGATATGCTCCGGTCCCTAAGAAATTCCACCCTGCAAAACCTAACATATTCTTCAAGAGTGTTTTGTTCAGCACAAATATATATCTACACTCTGCAAACTTATGTGTACAATACCAACCGTAAATCAGCCGTATCAATAATGAAACCAAAGCAAGAAGAAATGCATAAAAAATCAATTTATCAACAGGTGATATAAACAATAAATAAACAACACCTAATTTCAATGACGCTTCCAATAAAGAGATGTATGCAAACACATCCATCTTTTCGTAAGCTATAATTAATGCATTATATGGCAAACTAATGAGATTGACGACAAATGTAATTAATGAAAACTGCATCACCCAATTTGCCGCATACAGTCTGTCCGATGGAATATTCAGCCGATAATTTAAAAACCATACTCCTACCAACTCTACCAATAATACTATTATAGCGGAAATTATTATTTGGATATTAAGACTCATAGAAAAGACCGTACGTAGCTTTTCCATATTACGACACCCTAATTCAAATGTGATATAACGTGTAATGGAATTTGACAATGATGCAGAAAAAACAGAAAACATCACGACAAATCCTCCCACCACATTATAAATGCCATAGTCTTCTATTCCCAATACATCCAGAATTACTCTTGATGTATATAAACCGACACACATTACTATTATTGTGCGGGCATATAATAATAGCGTATTTTTAACCAGCCGTTTATTGTTATGATTTTCCATCTCAATACGCGTTCTTCTCCCCCACAATCACATTTGCCACCGTCTTATAAATAATATACAAGTCAAGTAGCATTGTCAATTCTCTCGTTTCACCACGGAAACCATACGTCTGCGCCCAACCGGTCACCCCAGGTTTTATAAAATGCCGTACCATATATTTATCAATCAGACGAGCATAAGTCTCCGTATGAGCCAACATGTGAGGACGGGGACCAACTATCGACATATCACCCTTAAAGACATTGATAAACTAGGGAAGTATTAATATTAGAACGAAGAAATAAATTCCCGAATTTTGTTTTACAAGGATCATTAGCCGTAGCCTGTTTGCTGTCGGCTTCATCGTTCACTTTCATTAAACAGGATTTATAAAACACAAGATCTCCGCTATTCAAATTCTTACGCATCTACTTAAAGAATATAGAAGCAAAAGAACTTTATGATACTTTTGACAATGAGATAAACGAAAGAAAAAAAAGTAATAAAAAAGACTATAGACAACAATATTAAAAATAAATTTCAAAGGATATTATTTCATAATCCAATCTCCCTATTTAAAGTTCTCGCACCATGTATGTCCTCAACAACCTCATCTGCTGTACGATCATCTTCCCATCGTCCGGCAAATTCTGAAGTCCAATTTAGAGCATCTAGCGTATTATCCTCGACTAGTGAAGCAGAGACCTGTTTCATTAATCCTAACTCAATATCAGAGTCTAATTTTTTCAACATATCCATTGAATAGAATTCTTTTTCAGAGAAAAAAATGTAATATTTAGCTATCACAAAAAACATAACGTCAAATACTACTCCGGCTTCTGACTAAGTAATTGAACTGTTTCGGTAAATTCTGCAATGACAGAGGTTAGTCTAGGATTATCAAGGCGGACAATAATCGCTGCATAATTCGGTATTCCTTCAGGATCTCGAATATCAGCAGACATAAAAACAAAATCGGACTTACGCAATGAAGAATTAAACCAAATTTCGAAAAGACGATTACGCATTCCCTGTTTACTGTCCCCTGTTTCACAGACATATAATAAGGTTGTATTGGAACATTCAAAAAACTCATAAACGATAGCCATTATCGTTTGCTTCATTTTAGAATCTCGTGGCGACTTTTTATTATTGGTATTGGCTATAATGAACTGATACGACTCATCACTAAGCATCAGTTCATCTTCAAGGAAACTGACATTATAAGTTACTCCAAAATCCGTAACAAACTGAAAGGACATTGAACCTTCAGAAGCAGTTACCACATAAGGAGAATGAGAATTAATACGATCAAGATTAAGGTCTACCATACTTCAAAATAGGTAGCTTCCTGCCCTGTACGTTTCTTGAAATCCTCTTTCATTTTTTTTTCCAGCTCCTTAACATATTCACGCTTTAACTTCCTTGCTTCTTCCAATCTCCGAAGGGCATCTTCGCGTGTCATTTTTTTAGTGCTTTCCTTTTCCATATTTCCTTGAATATTAATATTATTCACATACAAAGATAAGCAAAAATATTAATAATCCTATTCCAGCATTTTTTTTAACTCACAGCTTCATCCAATACTTACCCTATTTCCATTTCAATGCCTCAACCACCGATCATAATCAGCCAACCGGTTGATCAGCTGCTGCTTACTCTTTTTCGGCTTTTCCTCTTTCTTCCACGGATCAATCGCCTCATGCGCCAAATGATAATAGATACTGCTATCTGTACAACCATAAAGTGTAACCACAGCAAGTGCACGCGACTGCTCCGCCTTGACGAGAAGAAGCATAGTCTGCATAACGCCAACCAGCTTTGCCGCCTCTTCTTCCATACCCAATATAGTATAAGCCGGCAGCAAAATGGCATAAAGCTTGCAACGCATCACATCCGTATCCATCTGGAGATTGCCATATTCTTTCAACGCCCTGGCAGCCAGGGAACGATCTTCCTCACTCACCCCCTCCGCACTGTGATAACGCTGAAGAGCACTGTGCAAACCATTCAACATACAGTCATTGTCCAGACGGGTATATACATGCTTGTCCTCATCATTCAGGGCAATTACCTCGTACTCACCCGGCATCACACGCAGCAGCGGAACCCACATCCAGTTCTCCACACATACCATCACATCCTTTCGACCGGCTCCCGGCTGAATGACAACAGTCGCCTCCACCCCCTTAAACCGTCCCTCGGTAATGCGTATCCGGTCGCCCTTGCGCAAACCATCCGGCTGGGGTATATAAACAGGAAGTGTATTGGAATAAGAACGGGCCACCCACTGCAAATTCTCCATTGCGGCATCGGAAAGGTAGGGAAAATACTCCCGCTTCCGTTCCCTCACCCGAGGCAGGAAACTGAGTACAGGAAAACGTTGCATCAGTTGGAAAACATCACGCTCGGAGGCACGGACAAATACATAGTTGAAGAGTAAGGGACGCTGGGTATTGACGAATTTGCCGTCTATACGCCTCACTTCCTGATAGGAAGGAGCAAAAAAGCCGAATGAGGGCTCGCCTGCCTGTATGCGGCGGTCCTGTTCCCGTTGCAAACCGCGCACTCCTCCCCGATGACAGTCGGGAAGCGACAACACATACCAACGCACGGCATTGTTATTCCGCAAAGCCTCCAACGCTTCGGGAGATGCCACAGAACGCTTCGGTTTATCAAACTGATGGGATAGCTTTTTCATGAGGTTTATCGTCAGAAATCCACGCTGACCGATACTGGAAGACCATATCAGCGCAGTGTTTATAACTGGCTGATAAATAGTATTTTACACAGATTTCATTTTGTATTTCTGAAATCTTTTATTTGTTGTTTCTTTCGTCCGAAGACGTCTTTTCTGTCTGCTTTTTATAGACATGTTTATACCCTCAAAAAAGGTTCTTTACCCTTTATATAAAAGGAATTTAGAAACTTTTTGAGGGCACAAAGATACACTATAATTGTGTATTACACAATAAAAGCGCTTAAAAAATAGGAAAACTTACTTTTGATAAGAAAATATCAGAAGATATTTTTAATTATCTTTTTCAGCCTTCTCTGACCTATACGCTTTTAACAATTCTTTTACAGCCTGCATTCTATGTTTCAATTCCAACTCTGCATGACGAGAACTTTCACGTGCAGACATCGCAACCTGCTCCATCAGCGCATGAAGTTGAGCATCCGTAGGTTCTTCTAATGAATTAAGCCGATAAGTATTCAATTCCATCATTAAATATCTTTATATTGAGATAGGAACAAAGATAAACTTTTTATTTGAACGATACAAGTTCTTACCTCGGTTTCTTCATTTCACACTCCATCGGAGAGCTCTCCTTGCATCAGAACGTCATCATCACCATAAACCGAACGCCCCATTTATACGAAGACTATCATTACTGCACGCAAAAGCCTTTTCTTGCCTAATATCACGACAAGTCTTTTCTTAAAGTCTTTAATAATAGAATATCTTTTTTTATTTCGGATATTTCGTCATACTCTTCAAAAGCCAAAACGGGTTTAAGAATGTTTTGCTCAAAATCGACAGCCGTATCCTCGCATAATTTTGAACCCATAGACACCAAAGAATTATACAAACAATGTCCTCGGACATACAGATAGGCATTCTCTTTTTTCATTCCTAGAGTGGCATAATAAGCAGATTCCTTATTGAAATCAAACCCACAATTGTCTATTATGTCTTTTGTTTTTTCTAAAAGTTGAAAGGACAAACGCTCTAAAAATTGCTTGCCATTACTTTGCTCATCCTCTTTTCTATATTGCAGTGATATGCATTGTCTGAATCTGTCCCGATTAAAAGATGTAAGTCCATTTCTTTCTTGATAGAGCATCAATAAAAAAGGTTCATACACGATAGCAGAATATTGTTCCAAAAATAAGGTGAAGTCAAATCCGTTTTGTTTATGATCAGTAAAAGAACGCTGTAGTTTGGCGGCAAAAGCACAATGATTCTCCCATGAATAGGTATAGGTCTGCAAAATTCCATCGACAGCCGATATATCCTCTCCAGCCAGACGGCGCAAGTCACTGTCAATACAAATAAAAAACTTCTGAGAAAGAAATCCTTTATATTTTAAACATTGAGCACACCCTGCCGTACGGTTTCCCTTCTCATTCATCGTAGCAGGCTTGAATTTATAACGTCCGGGACGATATTTAAGCAAAAGTTGTTCCCAAAACCATATATCGTCTTTATCCTCTACATGAACAACCGAATCCACCTTGTATAATAAGGTAGATGCCGCCAATCGTTTGGCCACATCCTTAAAAAACACATGCTTGTCCACCGCCATCACCGGTCCTCCAAATCTTCTATGAAGATAATTTTATCCTCCCAGCCATTGACGAAAATATTGGGAGAATGAGTGGTCAAAATCAACTGGCATTGAGGGTTCAACAGACGTAATTTTTCTATCAGTTTGTCCTGCCAGCCAATATGCAGGGAGATTTCCGGTTCATCCATCAGTAGAACATTAGGCTTCTCTTCTTGCAGAAAAACCGTAGTCAGAATTAATAAGATTTGTTTTTCACCGGAAGACAATTGTTCCAATTGTATTTTATCCTCCGTTATGACTTGCATTCCTTCTAATCTTTTAATCAAGAACACAAGACTATTACTTTGGGGATCAATGGAAATTTCCTTGTTCGTCTCTCCTAAAAAAGAATTCACGACCTGAAAGTATGTTTCAATCCGTTTCCTTATCTTATCTGCCTCCTGCGGAAAATTCAGCATTTTCATACGATAATCAAAGAAAGAAGTGCCCTCTCCGTTCTGGTTGATAATGTTTTTCAAATCTTGAAGCAAGATACTTTCGGTCTTTTTTTTCGCGTTGGCGGGAATGTCGAAAGAACGGATATAGGTAACCGGACTGGATATTGCATTTCCGCTCAACGATTCGGCTATTTCCTTTTTAGTCTTTTGACCGGTATAATAATCGTGTATCAAATTCAGCAAGGTCGTTTTACCACTGCCATTGATGCCGACAAGGATATTCACATCATTGTTCAAGTCTGCCCAGTGAAGATTTATTCTTCCCCACATCCTGACCACTTGAAACCGTTGAATATATTTATATGCAATTTCCATAAAAATGTTTTTTTATACACAAAGCTACTATTTTTTCAGCTAACAGGCAATTAATTATTTAGGAAACATTCACCGATTCCCCGAAAAGAGCATCTCTCCTTGCATCAGAACGTCATCATCACCATAAACCGCACGCCCCATTTGTTCGCATCGGGATGATCCAGATAATTCAGACGGCGGACATAGTCTATGTGCAATATCTTGAAAATATTGTGAATACCCACAGAGCATTCCATGTACGGGGTCTTCGGGTCCATCACAAAGCTGGTAGGACGTCCGTCACGGGTCGGGAACAGGAAGAGCTCGCTGTCACCCGGATGCTTCATCGGATTGTTCTTGTCGGTTAAATGACCATACAGCATCTTGAAGCCGATAGCCTCACGCCACTTCAGTTTTTTCAGCAAAGGAATACGGTTGAAAATCTTACCGTTCAAATCCCACGATACATCCAGAGAGGCGTAACGGTCGTTCAGGAACTCCATATTATTAATCAAGTTGAAAGTCTCGCGCTGCAGGATATAGGACAAGTTGGCCGCCGGCATGATCAGCAACGGGAACGGAACTTTGTTCCACTGCGCACCGCCTTTCACGAACATGTCGATCTTACCCCATGACGAGAACCAGAAACGCTTGTACAGCCCGATCTCTGTCAAGTTATAGTTATACTCTCCGCCCAGCACGCCCTTGAAACCGGCCGTGTGCGACAGCGTAAATACCGGAGCGTCAAAAGAAACCGGAATACGGCGTTGCTTGGTATTGACAAATGTCTCACCCGGAGCGTAACGGAAGGCCAGGGAGGCTTCCATGGTCTGAATCTCAGGAACCAACGTTTTCTGGTCATCATTGGTTATATAGGCCAGGCCGCCGGTAGGCTCGTCTGTGCTGTGTTTCACTTCCACCGTGGTCTTCAGGCCAAACTGTGTCTCGTTCTCGTACTTCAAGGCGATATTCCGCACGTAGGACATCTGGTCTACCGTAGAAGTCTTGAAAGATACGAACACGTTGTCTTTATCTGTCTTCAGGAACTTATCCGTGGGAGACATCACATCATACTGATAGCTGAACGTGATGGAGTTCTTCGGGAACTCGCGCGGCAGGTATTCCTTCTTGTTGAAAGAGTATTCCACCTCACCCATATACTTGGAACGATGATCCTTGAACCCGTAAGCGTAATATCCCTTGAAGAACAGATGCGGATTCAGATTGGCCGTGGTCTGCGCGCTCATACGCAGACGCAATCCGTCGATATAGTTATTGGAGATCATGGTGTTTACCGGACCGATATCCACCTTGCTGGGATGCTCCTTGGTTCCGGTTTCCACAAAGTTCTCGATAAACGCCTTCAATACAAAAATCACATATTTGAATCCCGGCATCTGCTCCAGACGCTTTACCAGCATATCCATAGAACTCTCGGTCTGCGTAAGCGGAACCGGCCGGTATTGATTCCAGAAATCGTCTCCGCGCATCATGGCGTCCGCCTCTTTGATCTCGGCCCCCTTACGTTTGAAAAGTTGCTGCGGAAGCTCATCGAAGGCATAATCAGAGTAACGGGTAGTCCTTCGTATCTGGAATCCTTGCATGATCTTCATCAAGGTCATCTCCACAATCATGTCATCGGTTTTCAACACCCACTCCCCATTGGGCAATTGCTCGAACTCCTGAATAATATCCATATTGTCTACAAAGTTCACCCCCGATTTCTTGGGCAGGTTCATTGTACATTTCTTCACCGTATAAGACGAGTCGGCCAATACGTAAAGATGCCCCGTAAAACCGAAGTCCTGCGAGTTATTGGGAACGAAGGTGAGATGGAAACACTTGTCCTTGTCCACGAATGTGGTGTCCATAATGTAAAACTTATAAAAAGAGATGGCATCACTGGACGAAATAGGGCTGATGAAAGGATACTGCAACAGACGGATATCATTGTCGTAAATATTCACATCCGTAAATACATCCTTCAGCACCGTGCTCAGCATATCTCCCGTTGCAAACAGCTCGTTCACCCCCGTAGAGCTCATTCCTTTGATAATGGTCTTCTCACTCTTGGGATGTTTACGGTAAATTTTCTGCGAAGCGGTCTCGTCCACCGAAATAGGAAGGATGAATTTATTGGTTTCCTCACAAAGTTCGATCTGGTCTTTCAGGAAAGGCATCTTTTTATACATGCCTTTTTCCAGCATCTCGGGAGTCACATCATTCAGTGACATCGTGATCTTCTGATACTTATTGTACTGATAGTAATCGTTCTCGCTCAGCTTATTATTCTTTTTATGAGCGATCACCTTCTTCATCAGTTCCACTGCCGGATTATTCTTACGGGAGTATTTCTCTCGTTTGGGCTTCACCACCACTTCGTCCAGCATGATATCATCCGGTCTCATCCTCACATTCAGGTTCTTGGTGACGCCGGGAATTATATTCACCACTTTTGTTACATATCCCACCGCCGAAAAGGTGAGTTTATTCCAGCCTTTACGGGTTTCGACCTTATAATTTCCATCATTATCGGTAATACTTCCTACGCCTTTTCCTTCATAAAAGACTGACAAGTAGGGTATGGGTTCATTCGTCAATGAGTCTGTTACAACGCCTTGTATATTTTGGGCTGACACCGAAATGCAGCATCCTAATAACAAAAATAGTAGAAACGACTTGATATATTTTGTCTTCATTCTTTTCACCGCTATTTTTATGAGGGAACAAAGTTAAGCATTAACTTAAAAGAAAGTTGCTAATATAAGCTAATAAATACAGAAATCTTACATATTGACCAATAAATAGGTGAAATTTAACACCGGAAGAACCATTATGCAGCAAATAAAAAAGGGGTCTTTTCACAAAGCCCCCTTTTTAAGTTTTCAATAGGTATTAGTTTTTTTTTAAGGTAAAAAGATTGTTTTCAGGATAACGATGCAAATATCGAGCCTTTTTTTAAACCAGCCAAATAAAAAACTATGCCATACAACATGTTTTTAGATTTTTCTGTCTTTTTTGGCAGATTATTATTCAAAATGCTCTTTATCGGCCTCATTGTATATACAAAGGTAGCAAAAATATAGACTAAAACAGCATTTTAATGAGTTTTTTCTTTTCCCAAGAAATGTCCATCTACCTTATCGCGATGTTTCAGCACCTTTGCATCGATGAAGAAAACAATTTCTTCGGCGATATTGGTTATATGGTCTCCGGCACGTTCCAGCTTACGGATAACGGTGCCGAGTTCCAGGCAAGTCAGGAAATTATCGGGGTGTGTTTCCAGATATTTTGTAAGGACGGCAGGAGCAGCCGCATTGATTTCGTCCAGCAAATTATCTTTACTGAATACATTGAGGGCTAACTCCAGATTTTCTTCATTCAACGCGTTCTTGGTCATTTCGAGCATACCGAGCACTTGTTTCAGCATCTCTTCTATACGCAGGCTGTGGAGCAGTTCACTATCCAGCACGGTTTCCTCGCTTCTCACCACAAAACGGGCTATGCCTTCGGCAAAATCTCCCAAACGCTCCAAATCACTGTTTATCTTGAACATGGCCAGCACAAAACGCAGGTCAATGGCTACCGGATTGTATAGAGCGATAGTGTCCTCTACATCACTGTCTATTTTCAACTCGAACGCATTCACCCTTTTCTCACGGACAATGACTTGCTGTGCCTGGTCACGGTTAAAGGTCAGCACAGCCTCTCCTGCCCTGTCCAGCTGATTGTAAACCAATGTCCACATCTCGTTCACTTCCTTCTTCAGTGATACAAGTTCTGATTCTATAAATTTCACCATATTCTTAATTCTTGTTTTGTTTATCATTATTTCTTTCACCGCAGATTGCGCAGATTCACACTGATTTTAATTTTCCGGACAGAAGAATAAAAAGACAAATCCGCACCATTAGATCTGAAAAGCAAGCAAGCCCGCATCGGGTTGTGGCACATCAGTTCCAGCTTTATCTTATCTCCCATCTGTGCAACGCTGTGATGAATGCTTTACCCGAAACGCCCTGTAATATAATTCTGGGTCGCTTCCTTGCCCGGATTCGTAAATATTTTCTTCGTATCATCATATTCCACCATATTGCCCATATAGAAGAAGGCTGTCTTGTCACTGACACGCGCGGCCTGCTGCATGTTGTGGGTGACAATAACGATGGTATATTCTTTCTTCAGCTCATGAATCAACTCTTCTACCTTGGCTGTAGAGATAGGGTCCAGTGCCGAAGCCGGTTCATCCATAAGCAGAACCGAAGGAGATACGGCCATGGCACGGGCTATGCACAACCGCTGCTGCTGACCACCGGACAGGGCAAACGCAGACTCTTTCAACTTATTCTTCACCTCATCCCACAATGCGGCTCCTTTCAAGGTTTCCTCCACCCTGTGGCGGATAAACTCATTGTCTTTCACCCCATTTACCCGAAGCCCGTAGGCCACATTCTCGAAAATGCTTTTCGGGAACGGGTTGGGACGCTGAAAGACCATCCCTACGCTCTTGCGCAACTCGTCCACCTGCACGGACTTGTCGTATATATTTCTCCCGTCAATCAAAATCTCCCCCTCCAGACGAGAGCCGGGAATGAGGTCGTTCATGCGGTTGAACAGACGGAGGAAGGTGGACTTGCCACAGCCGGACGGGCCTATGAAAGCCACCACCGATTTCTCTTCAATCGTCATGCTTATATCTTTCAGTGCCTGAAAATCACCATAGAAAAAATTTACATGTTTTGCATCTATCTTATTCATATTCTTAATGTTTTAATAATTTGCTGATTTGTCTATGTGCTAATGTACCAATGTCCGTGCGGTACACAGCGCAACCCATCGGCACACCGACAAATTATTAATTCGTTTTTACTTTGTTGGAAAAATACCGGCGGAGTGCATTTGCCAACAGGTTTATAATTAAAATAATAAGGATCAGTACCAACGCCGTACCGTATGCCAAAGGAAGCTGTGACTCCATATCCGTTCCGCTGGTAGAAATCACATAAAGGTGATAAGGCAATGCCATGCATTGGTCCAGAATGCTGTGTGGCAGTTGCGGCAGGAAGTAAGCGGCACACGTAAACAAGATGGGCGCCGTTTCACCCGATACACGTCCCAAAGCCAGAATCAGTCCGGTAATGATGTTGGGCATCCCCATAGGCAGAATCACATGCCAGATGGTTTGCAGCTTGGTCGCGCCCAAAGCCAGACTCCCTTCACGGAAGCTGTCGGGAATCGCCTTCAAGGCTTCTTCGGTGGTGCGTATCACCAAAGGTACACAAAGCAATCCCAACGTCAAAGAACCGGCCAGGATGCTGTCGCCGAACCCCATGTATTTCACAAACAGTGCCATACCAAACAAACCGAACACAATGGACGGAATACCGCTCAGGTTATTGGTCATCATCCGGATAAAGCGGACCAGCTTGCCTTTCGGCGCATACTCGTTCATATAAATGCCACTCATCACTCCCACCGGAAAAGCGAACAGCGCACTGCCCGCCATCAGATAAAAAGTACCTACAATGGCCGGCCATATACCGCCACCCGTCATGCCGTCACTGGGCGCCGTGGTCAGAAACTCCCAGCTGATTACTCCTATACCTTTATATATAATAAAACCGAGAATGGCAAACAGAATGAGGACAATACTATAACTTAACAGTTTGAAAATGCCGAATGCCAGCCATTGCGAACGTCTTTTACGCGCCCCTTGCCCGACAGGGAAAACATCTTGCTTCATATCTTAAATACTTAATTAATCATTTGTCAATCTATCCATATACCCATTGGTGCGCTGTGTGCCGCATAATCATTAGCACACCGGCAAATCAGTACATTATTTATTTGTTCTTGATGAAATATATTCTACACTAAAGTTGATAAGCATCGTGATGAAAAACAACACTACTCCCAACAGGAACAGGGCTTCATAGTGCGCGCCGCCGGCAGGAGCCTCTCCCAGTTCCGCTGCAATAGTCGCCGGAATGGTACGGAGCGGCTCCAGAATAGTGGTGGGTATCACGGCCGCATTTCCTGTAACCATCAGCACCGCCATCGTCTCGCCTATGGCACGTCCGATGCCCAGGACAACGCCCGAAGTGATTCCAGAAATGGAAAACGGAATCACCACCTTATATATAGTCTGCCAACGGGTAGCACCCAATGCCAGACTGGCTTCGCGCATGGCACGGGGGCAATTCCGCATCGCATCCTCGCTTACGGTAATGATAGTGGGGAGTGCCATGATAGCCAAAACAATACTTCCGGCCAATCCGGTCTCGCCCACAGGCAGATTAAAGACTTTCTGAATAAGCGGTACGATGACTATCAACCCAAAGAAACCGTAGACCACGGACGGAATACCACTGAGCAGCTCAATAACCGGCTTCAGAAAACTACGGGTTCGATGGTCGGCCACCTCGGACATATACACCGCCACCGACAAGCCGAAAGGCAAAGCGAACAGGATGGCAAAGAAACTCACCCAAAGCGTACCCGTAATCAAAGGAAGAAATCCGAACTGAGGGGCGGGAGTAGCCGTAGGGAACCATTCCTTTCCGGCAAAAACCTCGTCAAAAGAAATAGACTCGTCTTTCAGCAGGTGGCCCGGAAAATCCTTCTCTATAAATTTGGAGGGAACAAAAGCGATGATGCCTGGATTACCGGCAACGATCTCGCCGATGCACCGGGGGGCTTTCTCGTACCCGGCTCCCAACTCTTCCTCCGAGAAATAGGAGGTGATATCCTCCAACCGGAAAACTTTAACCTCCGCGTCCGGTCCTCCCAGCTCTTTCCAGTTGGTAATCTCTTCGTCAAAAACGTCTTTTATTTGTGCCGCACTCAGTTCCTGCACCGGATTGGCTTTATTCACCGCCAGCACATATCCCTCTTCTATGACTTTTTTATTAAAAAGTCCCAAAGCTTCCGCAAACAAGAATACGACAATCAGCAAAATAGTAATGCTCGTTACAAAACCGCTGCAAGTCAATATTCCTTCTACAATCTTTTCCCAAACTCGTTTCATACAGTTTTAGTCTTCTATTTTAATAACCGATGCAAAAAAAGCCTCTTTATATTAAGGTGATATGAAAGAAGCTTGAAGTATTTGCTACAATTATATTACAAACTTGTTACAAGCAAAGACAATCCTGATCTTATTGCCATTTTCCCGCAAGGACGGATTCAATCCACCCTTGCCGGCGAATATTGCCCGTAACAGAATCGTAACACACCAGTAAAACAAATGACACAAGAAAACGTTTCTTTTGCACACGAATTAATATAAGAACTTATGAATCAATTAAAAGCTCTATTTCTTTTTATTCTATTGGCTTGTAGTCTGAATATTACCGCACAACGCATAAAAGGCAGTGACACGGTGTTGCCTGTGTCACAGGAAACAGCCGAGATTTTCATGAAAGATGATCCCGACCGGCGGGTAACCGTCACCGGCGGAGGAACCGGAGTGGGAATTTCCGCCCTGATGGACAACACGACAGATATCGCTATGGCTTCCCGTCCCATCAAATTCAGCGAAAAGATGAAACTGAAAGCCGCCAAACAGGAAGTGGAGGAGGTAATCATAGCGTATGATGCCCTGGCCGTCATTGTAAACCCGTCCAACCCTGTCAGCCAACTGACACGCCAGCAACTGGAAGCCATATTCCGCGGCAAGATAACCAATTGGAAGCAACTGGGAGGACCCGATATGAAAATTATTGTCTATTCCCGCGAAACTTCTTCGGGAACTTACGAATTTTTCAAAGAAAGCGCCCTGAAGAACAAGAACTACATGAGCAGCAGCTTGTCCATGCCCGCCACCGGAGCCGTGATCCAGTCTGTAAGCCAGACCAAAGGCGCTATCGGCTATGTAGGACTGGCCTACTTGTCCCCCCGGGTGAAAGCCATCGCCGTTTCCTACGACGACGGCAAGCACTATGTACTGCCCAGCCTTGAAAACGGAAAGAAGAAACTTTACCCCGTAGTACGCCCTCTTTACTACTATTACAACGTAGCCAATAAGGAAAAAGTAACCCCGTTCATCGAGTATATCCTGTCGCCCCAGGGGCAAAATATTATAAAAAACGGTGGATATATTCCTGTGAAATAAAGGATATCCCAAAAAGAATGCGTACTTTTGCAGCAAAAGTGTAAAATTGATATCACAATGACTGAAATGAACGCTACAGAAGCTACAGAGAAGAAAAGTCTGAACTTCATTGAACAGGCAGTTGAGAACGACCTGAGAGAAGGTAAAAACGGAGGGAAAGTACAAACCCGCTTTCCGCCCGAGCCGAACGGCTACCTGCACATCGGTCATGCCAAAGCCATCTGTCTGGATTTCGGGATAGCCGCACGCTATGGTGGCGTATGTAACCTGCGTTTTGACGACACCAACCCGACCAAAGAAGATATGGAATACGTGGAAGCCATCAAGGAGGACATCCAATGGCTCGGATTCCAGTGGGGAAACGAATATTATGCATCCGACTACTTCCAGCAATTATGGGATTTCGCCGTCAATCTGATAAAGGAAGGAAAGGCTTATATAGACGAACAGAACTCAGAACAAATCGCGGCACAAAAAGGCACTCCCACCCAACCCGGAACCGAGAGCCCTTACCGCAACCGTCCCATCGAGGAAAGCCTGGAACTGTTCAACAAAATGAACAGCGGTGAAATAGAAGAAGGCAAAATGGTGCTCCGTGCCAAAATAGACATGGCAAGCCCCAACATGCACTTCCGCGACCCTATTATTTATCGTGTGGTAAAGACTCCGCACCACCGTACAGGCGAAACCTGGAAAGCATACCCCATGTATGACTTCGCACACGGACAGAGCGACTATTTTGAAGGAGTGACCCATTCGCTGTGTACCCTGGAGTTCGTACCCCACCGTCCGTTGTACGACCTGTTCGTGGACTGGGTAAAAGAGGGTAAAGATCTGGACGACAACCGTCCTCATCAGTATGAGTTCAACAAACTGAACCTGAACTACACCTTGATGAGCAAGCGTAACCTGCTGATTCTGGTAAAAGAACATCTAGTAAACGGTTGGGACGACCCCCGTATGCCGACTCTCTGCGGTTTCCGCCGTCGCGGCTACTCGCCCGAGTCCATCCGCAAATTTGTAGACAAGATAGGTTATACCACTTACGATGCCCTGAATGACTTCGCCCTGCTGGAAAGCGCTGTCCGCGAAGACTTGAACAGCCGTGCCACCCGTGTATCGGCAGTCATCAATCCGGTGAAACTGATCATTACCAACTATCCCGAAGGACAGGTGGAGGAAATGGAAGCTGTCAACAACCCGGAAGATCCGTCGGCAGGCACACACACCATCGAATTCAGCCGCGAACTGTGGATAGAACGCGACGACTTCATGGAAGACGCCCCGAAGAAATATTTCCGTATGACTCCGGGACAGGAAGTGCGTCTGAAAAGCGGATACATCGTGAAATGCACAGGCTGCAAGAAAGACGACAACGGCAACGTGGTGGAGGTATACTGCGAATACGATCCCGACAGCAAAACAGGTATGCCGGGCAGCAACCGCAAAATCAAAGGTACCATCCACTGGGTAAGCTGCGCACACTGTCTGCCTGCCGAAGTACGCCTGTACGACCGCCTGTGGAAAGTGGAGAACCCGCGTGATGAGATGGCCGCCATCCGCGAAGCAAAGAACTGCGACGCACTGGAAGCCATGAAAGAAATGATCAACCCCGATTCGTTGAATGTATTAACCAACTGCTATGTAGAGAAATATCTGGCCGATGCCAAACCGCTGGATTACTTGCAGTTCCAGCGCATCGGTTATTTCAATGTAGACAAAGACTCTACACCGGAACATCTGGTGTTCAACCGCACCGTATCTTTAAAAGATACCTGGAGCAAAATCAATAAATAAAAACAAGCTTATGAACTACGACATGTCTTCTTACTTTGAAGACCCGGAATTTAAAGAAGCATTGGCAAAATACGAGGGTATGGTGGAAAGCCATACCCCCGCTTATTTTGAAGCTGATGAATTGATCGATATCGCCGAATATTACGCCTCAAAAGGAAGACATAAAGACGCTGACAAGGCCATAGACCTTGCAATCCAATTGCACCCCGATAACACGGACGCCCTGATTTTCCGGGCACGTTCCTTGATGCTGCTAGGAAAAAAAGAAGAAGCCCAAATGGTGATGCAGCTCATCAACAACCCTGCCGACCGTGAATTCAGATTCCTGCAAGCCGACCTGCTGATAGAGGAGGAACACATGGAAGAGGCCGATGAGATATTACAACAACTGGCCATGGACGAGGAGTATGAACTGGATACGCTGCTGGACATCATTCTGAACTACGTTGACGTCAACCAGAAAGAATACGCCAAGAAGTGGATCGACTGCCTGTTTGCCCATTTCGACATGCAAACCCTGCCGGAAACCAACCAACGTCTTCGCGACGTGCTGTGCGATTATTACAGTACTTTCAACAAACCGGACTTGGCTATCCCTTACCTGAACATGACCCTGAACGAGTTCCCCTATTCCGTTCAGCATTGGAATGAACTGGGTAAATGCTATCTGCAACAAGAGCAATACGAAAACGCGCACGAGGCTTTCGATTTCGCATTAGCCATTGATGAAAACAACACAGAGACATTGACCTTGAAAGCATTCCTTTACAGCCAGACAGCAAATATCAAGGAATCTATCAACTATTATCTCCGTTTGGAAAAGGCGACAGAGAAGAAGCCTCCCGTTTATATGGCATTGGCCGGTCTCCACTTCGAGATGAAGGATTACGAAACCGCCATGAAGTATACACAAAAGCTGTTAAAACAGAAACAGGAGATTACTGCATTCGAGCTAACCGATATATATAGCATCGCAGCCCTCTGTCATGTAGCCCTGGGGCATCCTGAAGAGGGATATATGTATCTGGACCAAGTGCTGAAGCAGAACGGGAACGATGCGGAAACACGTATCTATGCCGGACAGTTTTTCACGATAATGGCAGGCAGCAAGGACATCAGCGAGGAGGAAAGAAAGAACAATATCGACAAGGCGGAGGAACAATTCAACCTCGCCCTGGAATTCACCCCGAAAGAGGAACGGATGGATATTTTGTTCAAAATCGGCTCCAAATACTTCGATGAACATCTCTTTGAATATGCCAACCGGTATTTTGAGCAAATAAACAAAGAATTTCCCCAAAACGCCCATAGCACTTATTTCTTTCTAATTTATGGCTATCTTTATTTACAGAAACCAGGTCCGTTCATACACTATCTGGCTAAAATCAATAAAGAACTTCCTGATACGTATGCAGCTCTGGGAGTTGATGAAAACGCACAGTTGCCCGACAAGTTATTCAACGAAGCGATACGCGTAATCAAGGACGATATCAGCAAAGGCAAGCTAAACTTAAACAAATATTTATAATAATTTTATGGAATCAGTTGCATTTATCCAGTGGTGTCTGGACCACTTGAATTATTGGACAATAACGTTATTAATGGCCATCGAAAGCTCTTTTATCCCTTTCCCCTCGGAAGTGGTAGTGCCGCCCGCCGCCTATAAGGCTGCCGGAGGAAACAGTGACCTGAATGTATTTCTGGTAGTTATATTTGCGACCATCGGAGCCAATATAGGAGCCATCATCAATTATTATATAGCCTATTTCGTAGGCCGTCCGCTGGTTTATAAATTTGCGAACAGCCGCTTCGGGCACATGTGCCTGATTGATGAAGCCAAGGTTCAGAACGCAGAACACTACTTTGACAAGCACGGGGCACTCTCCACCTTTATCGGACGTCTTATTCCTGCCGTCCGCCAGCTTATCTCCATTCCTGCCGGTCTGGCCAAGATGAAATTATCCACTTTCCTGCTGTACACAACGCTGGGAGCAGGTATCTGGAATGCCATCCTGGCAGCCATCGGTTACTATCTGCAATCAGTGGTTCCCGAAGAGCAGTTATTGAGTACCGTCACCGAATACAGCCACGAGTTAGGATATTGCTTTATAGCTATCGGCGTTTTAATAGTAGGTTTCCTAATTTATAAAGGAAGAAAATAAAAAAGAATGAACTTTTTTCCATTTAAATTTGTTATCATTACAGTATCGAACTAAAATATAATAAAATTATGGCAAAAACAGCATTTAAAGGAACACCGGTAACACTAGCCGGAGAATTTGTGAAAGCAGGAACCTCAGCTCCGGAATTTACATTGGTAAAAGGAGATTTGAGCAATTATACATTAAAAGACGGGAAGGGCAAATATCTGATTCTGAACATTTTCCCCAGTATGGATACCGGCGTGTGCGCTACTTCCGTACGCAAGTTCAACCAGCTGGCTGCAAACCAGCCCAATACGGTGGTGTTGGCAATCTCTAAAGACCTGCCATTCGCCCAGGGACGCTTCTGCACTACTGAAGGCATCACCAACGTTATTCCTTTGTCTGATTATCGCTATACTTCCGATTTCGCTGAAAAGTATGGTGTATTGATGACTGATGGTCCTTTGGCTGGATTATTGGCACGCTCGGTTGTAGTGATTGACCCGGAAGGAAAAGTGGTTTATACCGAACTTGTTCCCGAAATAACCCAGGAACCGAATTATGAGGCCGCACTGAAAGCGGTAAAATAAAAAGTGCTTCCCGAAAGAATAAAGAAAACGGCAGAAGATTTTTACAATCTATCCACATAGTTTTTAGGGCAGTTTCCGGCATAGCTTCTTGAAAGTTATGCCGGAAATTTTTATATGTCATGCTTGAAAGATCTATAATCTTACATCTTCATCCTTTAGACAAGTACCATTGGTACATTCTGTGTACCCCTTCTTCTATATCAATCTTATGCTGCCAGCCCAGCCGGTGCAATTTGCTTACATCCGTCAGCTTACGCATAGTGCCGTCCGGTTTCGTAGCGTCAAAAGTCAGTTTGCCCTGATAGCCCACCTCCTTGACAATCTTGTCCGCCAGTTGGGCAATGGTGATTTCTTTCCCCGTACCGATATTGATATGACAGTTGCGGATATCCTTGGAGCCGGGTGTGTATGTATCCTTAAAATCCACATGCTCCATGATATAGACACTGGCATCAGCCATCTCCTCACTCCATAAGAACTCACGCAACGGCTTGCCTGTTCCCCACAAAGTTACTTCCTGCCCGGTTATACCATACTTTTTCAGAATGGAGAGAATCTCCTCATCCGTATGCGAACCGTCTATCCCCTCTACGGGACGAAGATTCATATCTTTACGCACCGCATCCCAGTCCCCCTCATTCAGGCATTTTCCCAAATGAATCTTACGAATCATGGCAGGCAGCACATGGCTGTTCTCCAAATGGAAATTATCATTGGGACCGTAAAGGTTCGTAGGCATCACGGCTATGTAATTGGTTCCATATTGCAAGTTAAAGCTTTCGCACATCTTCAACCCGGCAATCTTCGCAATAGCATACGGTTCGTTGGTATATTCCAAGGGAGAAGTCAGTAACACATCTTCCTTCATGGGTTGTACGGCATCACGAGGATAAATGCAAGTGCTTCCCAAAAACAAGAGTTTCTTTACATCATGGCGGAAACTCTCCCCTATCACATTCTGCTGAATCTGCAAGTTCTGATAAATAAAATCGGCACGGTAAAGACTGTTCGCCATGATGCCTCCCACATGTGCCGCTGCCAGAATGACATACTGGGGCTGCTCTTCATCAAAAAACTTCTTCACAGCCTGCCCGTCCAGCAAATCCAGTTCTTTGTGAGAACGGCCTACCAGATTGGTATATCCCTTTTGCTGCAAATTATTCCATATAGCAGACCCCACCAGTCCGTGGTGGCCTGCTACATATATCTTGGCTGTTTTTTCCATTATTCTGCTATTTGAGCCTTTAAATACAGTTTCTTCACGAACTTCATATCATGCTTCACCATGATTTTCACCAGTTCGGGGAAAGAAGTCTTACGGGGATTCCAGCCCAGCAACGTTTTGGCTTTAGTGGGATCACCCAACAACTGCTCCACTTCGGCGGGACGGAAATACTTAGGATCGACGGCAACCAGTTCCTTGCCCGTCGCCACATCGATACCTCTTTCATCCACCCCTTTGCCTTCCCAGCGCAATTCAATGCCCACTTCCTTGAAAGCCAAGGTACAGAACTCGCGCACCGTATGGTATTCGCCGGTCGCAATGACAAAATCTTCGGGAGTATCATGCTGAAGAATCATCCACATACACTCCACATAATCCTTGGCATAGCCCCAGTCGCGCAAAGAATCCAGATTTCCCAGATACAGCTTGTCCTGATATCCCTGGGCTATACGTGCGGCAGCCAAAGTAATCTTGCGTGTTACGAAATTTTCACCACGGCGTTCACTCTCATGGTTGAACAGGATGCCGTTCACGGCAAACATACCGTAACTTTCACGATAGTTCTTGGTAATCCAGAAACCATACTGCTTGGCCACCCCATACGGAGAACGGGGATAGAAGGGAGTCGTTTCCTTCTGAGGCACTTCCTGTACCAGTCCGAACAATTCGGAAGTCGATGCCTGATAAATCTTGGTCTTCTTTTCCAGGCCCAGAATACGGACCGCTTCCAACATACGCAGCGTGCCTACCGCATCCGCTTCCGCAGTGTACTCGGGTACATCGAAACTTACTTTCACATGGCTCTGAGCAGCCAGATTATAGATTTCATCGGGCTGTACAGCCTGAATGATACGTATCAGCGAACTACTGTCGGTCATATCCCCCCAATGCAGATTCACCAGACGGGTCTTTTGCATATCACGAACCCACTCGTCCAGATAAAGATGTTCGATACGACCGGTATTGAATGAAGAAGAACGGCGCAGAATACCGTGAACCTCATATCCCTTTTCAATCAAAAACTCTGCCAGGAATGAACCGTCCTGACCTGTAATACCTGAAATTAAAGCTACTTTTTTCATTTCGTTTATTGTAAATGGCCTTATGCAAGCCCTCTTGGTTATTTCATATCACATAGCTATCTACTGCTATCTGCCTTTCGGCATGGCAAAGGGTGGAATGACCCAACAGAACGGCAGATGACAGACAGCATACACTCCATGTATGCAGAAATAAAATATATACAAGAAAGAATATTTACTCCGCCGAAAATTCTTTGATGCGCTGTTCCTCGCTCAACCGGCAGATCAGCAATGTGTTATTCTTCTCAGCAACGATATATCCGTCCAGTCCCTGTACCACCACCCTCTTTTCCTGTGTAGTGTGAATCACACAGTTACGGGTTTCATACAACTTTATATTCTCACCTATCTGCGTATTATTATGGGCATCTTTCGGCAAATTCTCGTGCAATGATCCCCAAGTACCCAGATCACTCCACCCAAAGCTGGCAGGAAGGACAAAAATCTCATCCGCCTTCTCCATAATGGCATAATCCACCGAAATGTTCTCGCACAAAGGAAAATTCCGGTCAATCATTTCCTGCTCCTTGTCCGTATAATAATAAGGAAGCAAACGCTCGAACACCTTCGAAATGGCAGGCTGATATACGCGCAGGGCGTTCACCACCGTATTTACATTCCACACAAAAATACCGGCATTCCAGAAGAAATTATTTTTTTGAATATAGCGCCTGGCTGTTTCCAGATCGGGTTTCTCTTTAAAAGAATACACCCGGAATACCTCCTTATTGGCGGTAGAAGGTACACTGAGATCAGCTTCAATGTAACCGTAGCCCGTCTCAGGACGGGTAGGTTTCATGCCCAGGGTAAGGATAGCGTCCGAATCGGCCGTAAAATTCATCGCCGAATTAATCACCCGCTGAAACTCCGCGATATTCATCACAATGTGATCGCTGGGGGTCACCACCATATTGGCCTTAGGATTACGTGCCTTTATTTTCCAACTGACGTATGCTATACAAGGAGCCGTATTGCGACGGCAAGGCTCACGCAGGATATGATCATCAGCAATATCGGGCAACTGCTCCTTTACAGTATCCGCATACTTCTCTGATGTCACCACCCAAATATTTTCCGGAGGACAGATCCCCTGAAAACGGTCAGCCGTAAGTTGGATCAATGTACGGCCGCAACCCAGTACATCAATAAATTGCTTAGGATAATCAGGAGTACTCATCGGCCAGAAACGGCTTCCAACACCTCCGGCCATTATAACGAGGTGATTATTCTTGATGTTCATATGATTCATTTTTTACGTTGTATGACCGCAAAGATAAGTATTATTTTTTAAAAAAAGTATTGCGTTTTAATTTATATGTCCTATATTTGCATACGACTAACATTTTTTTTGTCATGAAACAACCGACAACTGAAAACTCTGATATAATTAAACTAGTAGCGATATTAGGTGATTTTGCCTTGTTGAACCTTTCTATGATACTTGTGTTTTTTATTCTGAAAGGAATAGATTCACAGGCCATAGCCCATATTTCATTGAAAACCTACCTGCTGACTTCCAACCTGTGCTATATTCCCTGCATATCCATCTTTGGGGTCATACTGCACAACCGCATAGTGCGTCCGGAACAGATTGTAGGCCGCCTGTTAGGAACAATCAGTTTGCATGTAGTCATCTTCCTCACGGTGCTGGCCATTATTAAGGTAGATAACTTCTCACGCATCTATCTGCTTGCTTTCTATCTGTCTTTCATACCTTTAGCTATAGGATGGCGACTGACATTGCGGTTCTTTGTGAAAATGTTCCGCCGCAGTGGCAGGAACCTGCACACCACTGTACTGATAGGCGACGGGGACAATATGGTGGAGCTGTACCATACGTTGAACGATTTGACTTACGGATACAGGGTTTTAGGCATTTTCTATGATGAGAAGGACTCTAATTACCCCGAAGGAATTCCCTTTAAAGGTCCTGTAAACCAATTATTTGAATGGTTATCCCATAATACCGTGCACGAACTGTACTGTGGTCTGCCATCCAGCAGAAAGGATGATATTCTGGCCATCATGAACTATTGCGAGAACAATCTGATCCGCTTCTATAGCGTACCTCATGTACGTAATTACATAAAGCGTCAGCTGCAACTGGAATTATTGGGTGAAGTTCCTGTATTGTCCATCCGTACCGAGCCGTTGCAGAACCCGGTAAACAGACTGGCAAAACGGTTATTTGATTTGACATTTTCCTCTCTGTTTTTACTTACAATTTTTCCATTTATGTACCTGATTGTAGGTCTTATTATTAAAATTACCTCACCTGGTCCCATATTCTTCAAACAGGAGAGAAACGGGGAAAACGGGAAAATCTTTAAATGCTATAAGTTCCGTTCCATGAAAGTGAACGCATTGTCCGATTCATTGCAGGCTACCAAGAATGATCCCCGCAAGACCAAGTTCGGCAACTTCCTGCGTAAAAGCAATCTGGACGAACTGCCGCAATTCATTAATGTATTCAAAGGAGAGATGTCCATTGTAGGTCCCAGACCCCATATGCTGAAACATACAGAGGAATATTCCCAACTGATTAACAAATACATGATGCGCCACCTTGTCAAACCCGGAATTACCGGATGGGCGCAAGTCACCGGCTACCGGGGAGAAACCAAAGAACTTTCCCAAATGGAAGGCAGGGTAAGAAGAGACCTGTGGTATATTGAGAACTGGACTTTCCTGCTCGACATCCGCATCATGATAAAAACAGTAACCAACATGTTCCGGGGCGAGAAAAACGCCTATTAATCCAAATCGTAGGGACATATAAAAAATAAAAAGATATGAAAGGTATTGTACTAGCCGGAGGTTCGGGCACGCGCCTCTATCCTATTACCAAAGGAGTATCCAAACAGTTGCTCCCTGTCTTCGACAAACCCATGATTTATTATCCTATATCGGTACTTATGCTGGCCGGCATACGGGAAATACTCATTATCTCCACCCCATACGACTTACCGAGCTTCAAAAGACTGTTAGGAGACGGAAGCGATTTCGGAGTACGCTTTGAATATGCGGAACAGCCTTCGCCCGACGGACTGGCTCAGGCTTTCATCATCGGCGAGAAATTCATCGGAAATGATTCCGTCTGCCTTGTACTGGGTGATAACATATTCCACGGCAACGGCCTGTCCGCCATGTTGAGAGAATCCGTACGTGCTGCCGAAGAGGACAAGAAAGCAACGGTATTCGGTTATTGGGTCAGTGACCCCGAAAGATATGGCGTAGCGGAATTCGACAAGGAAGGCAACTGCCTCTCTATTGAAGAAAAACCTGCCCAACCTAAGTCCAACTATGCCGTGGTGGGACTCTATTTCTATCCCAACAAGGTGGTGGAAGTAGCCAAGAATATCAAGCCTTCGGCACGGGGAGAACTGGAAATCACCACCGTAAACCAGCAATTTCTTCAGGACAAGGAATTGAAAGTACAGACATTGGGCAGAGGTTTCGCATGGCTGGATACCGGTACTCACGACTCGCTGGCCGAGGCAAGTACCTACATCGAAGTCATTGAAAAGCGCCAGGGGCTGAAAGTGGCGTGCCTTGAGGGCATAGCTTTGAGAAAAGGCTGGATTACTCCGGAAAAGATGCAGGAACTGGCCCAGCCGATGCTTAAAAACCAATACGGACAATATTTACTGAAAGTTATAAAAGAACTGGGATTAGAATAATGGAAGTTATAAAAACAGCAATAGACGGGGTTTTCATTTTGGAACCCCGTATTTTTAATGATGCAAGAGGGTATTTCTTTGAAAGCTTCTCAGGACGTGAATTTGAAGAAAAAGTATGCAGGACTACATTTGTACAGGATAATGAGAGTTTCTCTACTTACGGTGTATTACGCGGCCTGCATTTCCAGAAACCTCCTTTCACACAAAGCAAGCTGGTGCGTGTGATCAAGGGAGCGGTACTGGATGTGGCTGTAGATATCCGGAAAGGTTCTCCTACTTTCGGAAAGCATGTGGCTGTAGAATTGACCGGAGAGAATCACCGGCAGTTTTTTATCCCCCGCGGATTCGCACACGGCTTTGCGGTACTAAGTGACGAGGTGTTGTTCCAATACAAGTGTGACCATTATTATGCTCCGCAAAGCGAAGGAGGAATCGCATGGGACGACCCCGATCTAGGCATAGACTGGCGACTTCCGGCCGACAAGGTTATTTTGTCCGACAAGGACAAGAAACATCCGAGATTGAAAGACTATCAAACGGATTTCGACTTTAATCAAAGTTTATATTAAAGGCAGTTTTGATTCTGCGTTTGTCCGGTTTTGCCAGTGAAATTAAAGAAGCCGAAAACTGCACACCGGACTATCGTAACGTTCAGGGCAACATTTCCGAAGATTGACCTATAAAAACAGGGTGCACCTCCTACGAAAGAGATGCACCCTGTTTTTATAGGTCAATATCTTTATATCACTTCTTCTCCATCCCCTCCTGAGGAGCATTAAGTCCTGCCTTCAGATTTTCAAAGAATTCACGTCCGAACAAGATCCATGCGGAAGCGCCCGCCACTGCCAGGAAAATAAATCCGACAAGAATCACCTTCTTGCTGGTTCCCGAAGGCAGCAACGGCACACTGGCAGGTTCCACAACGGCAAATACAGGTTTGGCCTCCTGTACTTTGGCCCGTGCCACCTGCAATTGGGTAGCCACCTGGCTATACACCTGATATGCCAGATTCATATCATTCTGCAACCGTTCTCTCTCCGTCAAAGCACTTTGAAGGACAACCCCCTTGTTGGCATCCATGTAATTGGCATAATTCTGCTGGGCTACATAATACTCCTGCTGGCGTTCCTTATACAATTGTTCCAGATAAGCACAATCCTGCTGGGCTTTGGAGACCCTGTACGCTGTGATATACTCCTGAAGCTTCACCACTACCGTGTCTGTAATGGCGGCCGTAACCATCGGGTCCTGCAAAGTCACCGTCACTGTGGTGATGCCGGTTTTCTTATCCACATCAGCAGTAATCGCCTTACGCATGGCTTCCACTTTCTTCGCCTGATCTTCTGTCAGGTGGAAAGGATCCAGCCTGTTCCCTTCTTCCTCTTCCTTATCGGAGAAGAGAGATTTCACCCCGCCTATAGCCGCCCCGGGCAATCCCATAACAGCACCCCACCACGGAGCTTTCTGCTCATCGAGATAAGCTACAAAAGTAGTATCCACCTCACCGTCCAACGTGGTGACATGTGCATTAAACAGTTCCAGAATGAAAGGAGTAGACGCTACTATATCCGGGAAAAGAGATACGTTCAACGCATCCGCCTCACTGCCCAGACTCATGCCTCCGATCCCCAGCATGGCAGCCATTCCCGACAAACTCCCCCCTCCGCTTTTACCGGATTCGGGAGACAATGTCACTTCCACCGTATATTGCTTGGGAATACTCAGAGCGATAATCACCCCTACAATAGCACCTATTCCGGCAACCTTCAGCAGCATCTTTCGGGCAGCCCACAACTTACGGACATACTCCATCAAATCAATTTCCAACTCCTCGTCTTCCCGTGGTCTTTCCGTATTATTCGTATAATTCTTATCTTCCGCCATACTGTTTCTATTTTAAGATATTAGCAATAGATGCAATCATAGTAGCCAACGACGCACTGGTGGTTGCTATGGACAAGGTGTTCTGCAAAGACCAGTTGCTCTTTTCCTTCACCGGAACAATCACCTCACAGCCCGGCTGGATCAGCTCACGGCTACCTTTCTTCGCTCTCTTCACCTGACCGTTCATATATACAATATACACCTTGCTCTTCTTCGCACGGAAACCGTAACCTCCGGCCTGCTCTATATAATATTTCAACGTCTTGCCATCTTCAAATGAAACGGTATTGGGATACATCACAGCCCCGCTGATACGTACCGTGTTGTTGTATTCGGGAATTTCAATCACATCCCCCTCACGCAATACGATATCCGCACTGGAGCCGGGTTTAAGCATCGCTTTTTCCAAATCGATGCCCACATAATAGATATCTCCCAAATCCAGCCGGTTGACATCAATGGAGTCCTTTCCAGTCTTGGCCATGTCCAGAACCGTTTCCATACGTTTGCGTTCATCGGCATTGATACGACGGCTTAAACGGGCCCCTTTGATATAAGCAAACGGAGTCACTCCACCTGCCTTCTTGATCAAATCGGAAAGACGTTCGCTCTTCTCTGTCAGCGCATAATCACCTTCATACAAAACCTCACCGGTCACCTGCACATTCACCTGTTCCTGATAAGCAGGGCTCTTACGCACATATACCTGATCGTATGGCTGCAACACAAAACCCGGTTCTCCGTCTATCACAAAACCGTCTTTCAGAGAAAACGAGTACATTTGTCCTATGGTGGAAACCGCTTCCGTACCTTTGCTATCCTTGATACGGCGGGAAACATCCACACGGACGGTAGAAGCCGATTCCATCAATCCGCCAGCCTGGATTATAATATCCTCCAAAGTCGTATTGTCGGCAAAAGCGAACTCACCCGGACGGGCAACCTCACCATACACCATGATGCTTCCCACATCCTCCAAGTCATGAATACTGGGAATATAAAGCACATCATTACGCTGCAAAGGTACATCGGGTGCAGTACCGTCCATGATGCCTTTTATATCTACTTGAATAACCTCTTTCTTCAGATTCTCGCGCTCGCGATGCAACACCGCACGTCCTGTAAAGGCATCACCCATAAGGCCTTCAGCCTTTTCCACCAGTTGGCGGACTGTATTCAAGGTTCCTCCGAACTGATAAATGCCCGGACGATAGACAGCCCCCTTGATTTCAAGCTTGTTCTCAAAACGGTCCAGAATAGCTTCAGCAGTCAGCGCATCACCATCTTTTACCTGGAATACGGAATAATCAATATCATCAATCGTATAAATCTGATACTCCTTTCCGTTTTGACGAATCATGCGGAGAGAACGGGTATAGGCATCCCCCGAAAATCCACCGGCATACTTCAACAACGTGGCAACACTTTCGTTGTTTTTCATCTCGTATTTCATGGGGCGTTTCACATTACCCTCTATGCTAACCAACGCCTCGTATGGAGGAACGATGATCACATCGCCTTCCTGCAAGCGGATATCATCATTGATTTTACCTTTCATAATAAAATCGTACACATCTACGGTAGCGATTTTCTGTCCTCCGCGCACTACTTGTATATTGCGCAAGCTACCGATATCGCTCACGCCACCGGCACGGTACAGTGCATGAAACACGGTAGAGAAAGAAGACAATGCATAAGTTCCCGGTTGGAACACTTCCCCCATCACGTTCACCTGGATCGTCCGGCTGTTTCCCAAAGTAACCTTGATTTGTGAGGACGGGTTCTGTTCATTATCAAGCCCTGCATAAATCTTATTCAGTTCTTTACGCAAATATTGGTTGGCTTCGGCAATAGTCATGCCGTTCAGATAAATCAATCCCAAATCGGGGATCGTGATAGATCCGTCCGGAGATACATTATCGCGGATGGTGGCCTGGTTTGTACCCCAGATGTCAATGATTACCTCATCACCCGGCCCCAGACGGTAATTAGGAGGAGTAGCCAGATTCACACTCGGCTCGAATGTAAGGTTTCTGGTTTCAAAAATGTCCCGTCCGTACACCTTATCCTTCTGCATTTCTTCCATATCGCCCATGCCCATCCCCTCGTAATAGCGATTGGCAGAAACACTGTCCGACAAGTTCTTCCCTACCACTCTGCCCGCAACCGGACGTTGGTCGAAAGTAAAATTCTCTGTTACATAGATATCTTCCTGCGTCTTTGTCTTTTCACGCAAACGGTTCCGATTTTGCATCGTTGCATTTGCGTCTTTATCAGCAGACCCATTTTGCTGTTCATAAAGTTTCTTTACACGCTTAGCCTGTTCTTGTGTCACTCCTCTACGGGCTAACTCTGTAGCAATCTGACGTTGGTCTTTTCCTTGTTGCATGCCCGTCTTCACATATTCCAACACCTGTTGGTCACTCATAGATTGCTGTGCAAGCACAGAACCTGAGAGGGCAAAAACTAAGACCAGTACGGATAATAGTTTTTTTATCATATAAATTCAATAAACTTAGTAATTTAGCAGCCGCAAAGGTAGATATTATTTTCGATATAGGCGAGTATTATTTCATAAATATCCCTCTAACAAATATAAAAACGGCTGCCACCTGACGGTGTACAGCCGTTTATTCTTTAATAATCCGTTAGCAGAATTCATTCATACTTCATTGCACAGCCCTCCTTCTTAAAAAAGGTCTGCAAGGGTAAAACTTGTGCAATACCATTCCGGCCGGATCAACAATACATATTTACGATGGCTTCGTACAATTCCTGTTTACCGCTTACTTGCTTGGGCTCACCATTCTGCTTAGCATAAGCCACTACATCTTCCAGTGTCAGCTTGCCTTCTTCAAATTCTTTGCCTTTGCCACTGTCGAATGAAGCATAGCGGTCTGACAACATCTTGCAGTAAGGAGATTCATTAAGCAAAGCAGCAGCACTTTCCAATGCACGCGCCATAGCATCCATACCTGCAATATGAGCGATAAAGATATCTTCCAGATCAGTAGAGTTGCGACGTGTCTTGGCATCGAAGTTGGTACCGCCATTACCCAAACCGCCGTTGCGGATAATCTGCATCATGGCCTGGGTCAGTTCGTAATTGTCGATAGGGAACTGGTCTGTATCCCATCCGTTCTGATAATCGCCACGGTTAGCGTCAATAGATCCCAACATTCCGTTATCTACCGCAACAGCCAGTTCATGTTCAAATGTATGACCAGCCAACGTAGCATGATTCACTTCAATGTTCACCTTGAAATCCTTGTCCAGCCCGTGAGTTTTCAAGAACCCTACCACAGTTTCGGTATCCACATCATATTGATGCTTAGTCGGCTCCATCGGTTTGGGTTCAATCAGGAAGGTACCTGTAAACCCTTTGCTCCGGGCATAATCGCGGGCGATGGTCAACATCTGAGCCAGATGTTCTTTCTCACGCTTCTGATCTGTATTCAATAAAGACATATACCCTTCACGTCCACCCCAGAACACGTAATTGGAGCCACCCAGTTCGATGGTAGCGTCAATAGCGTTCTTTATCTGGACAGCAGCGCGGGCAACCACATCAAATTCGGGGTTTGTAGCAGCCCCGTTCATATAGCGTGCATGACCAAAAACATTTGCCGTACCCCATAACAATTTGATTCCGGTTTCAGCCTGTTTCTGTTTGGCATAAGCAACTATCTCTTTCAGATTCGCTTCATATTCCTCGATTGTATCGGCTTCCTCACACAAGTCCACATCATGGAAACAATAATATTCGATTCCCATTTTCTGCATGAATTCAAAGCCGGCATCCATCTTATTCTTGGCAGCCTGCACCTTATCGGCATCACCGTTCCAAGGGAATTTCTTTGTTCCGCCGCCAAACTGGTCACCGCCCTCGGCACACAACGTATGCCACCATGCCATAGCAAACTTCAACCAGTCTTTCATCTTCTTTCCGTTAATTACCTTTTCAGCATCATAATAACGGAACGCCATCGGGTTCTTACTTTCCTTACCTTCAAATTTAATCTTTCCTATACCGGGAAAATACTCTTTTGTAGCCATAATTCTTTACTTATTTTAATAACTTGTTCTAATTTATCTACTATTTTTTTTCAACACGCAGGCGGAATAGCCATTTCTTTATCCGAAGGTCCTTAAAAGGCAGCCATCGCTCTCTCCAGATTGGATTTCCAGCGGGCATACGCATCATCGTAAGCAGTACGCTGTACCACATCAGGCTCTATCACCTCCAGTTTTTCCAATGTGGCAAATGCCTCGTTGTTATCTTTATAAACACCCGCGCCTATGCCGGCCCCCTTGGCGGCGCCCACCGATCCATCCGTGTCATACAGTTCGATTACAGCCCCTGTCACTCCCGCCAACGTTTCGCGGAAGATAGGACTGAGAAACATATTGGCATGTCCGGCATGAATCTTCTGTACAGGGATACCCATCTGCTCCATGATATCAATGCCGTATTTAAACGAGAACACGATCCCTTCCTGTGCGGCACGAACAATATGCTGCTTTCCATGCAGGTTAAAATTAACTCCACATATAGAGCATCCTGTCTCTTTATTTTCCAGCATACGCTCCGCCCCGTTGCCAAAAGGAAGAATACTTACTCCGGCACTGCCGACAGGAGCCTGTGCCGCCAGCCTGTTCATATCACTGTAAGAAATACCTTCGGGAGCCACATTACGTTTCACCCACGAATTCAATATACCGGTACCATTGATACACAACAACACTCCCAGACGGGTCTGCTCGGCAGTATGATTTACATGGGCAAAAGTATTCACCCGGGATTTCGGATCATAATTCACCTCACCGTTCACGCCATATACCACTCCCGATGTTCCTGCCGTAGAAGCAATCTCTCCCGGATTGAACACATTGAGCGACAAAGCATTATTAGGCTGGTCTCCGGCGCGATAGGTTACAGGAATTCCCTCTTTCAGGCCCAATTCTTTGGCAGCCCATGCATTTACACGCCCCTGCTCGCCAAAAGTCGGTTTGATATCAGCTATCAGCGAACGGTCGAATCCATAATAATCCATCAGGAAGCCCGCGACATCATTTGCCTGAAAATCCCAGAACATCCCTTCGGACAAACCGGACACCGTGGTACAAATATCCCCCGTCAGTTTCATAGCGATATAATCGCCGGGCAGCATTATTTTATAAATACGTTCGTACACAGCAGGCTCATTCTCTTTAATCCATGCCAGTTTGGAAGCGGTAAAATTCCCCGGAGAGTTCAGCAGATGAGAAAGACATTGCGTTTCCCCCAATGCCTCAAACGCTTTCTGCCCGTATGGAACCGCCCGTGAGTCACACCATATAATAGCCGGACGTAATACATTTTGCCCTTTATCCACACAAACCAGTCCGTGCATCTGATAAGAGATACCGATAGCGGCAATTCCATCCGGACCGATCCCACTCCCGGCCATGACAGCCTGAGTTGACAATTTCAGATTTTCCCACCAATTTTGCGGATCCTGCTCAGCCCATCCGGGGCGGGCAGCCATAATAGCAGCCTCTGTTTTAGGAAAGAATGCAGAAGAAACACACTTTCCGGTCTCTGCATTTACCAAACTCGCCTTTACCGACGAACTGCCAATATCATAACCTAATAGGTACATTTAAATTGAAAATTAAGAATTTAAAAATAATAGTCTCTGTCCCGATGCATCAGCATTATCCTTCCAAGGAAAGGCCGGTGAAGAATCCCAAAGCATATACCGATTCCCCGAAACGACCAGGCGGAGTATTCTCACAGCAATCACAACAAGGCTAAAGTTATCTGTCTGTTATCACTTCGTTCCCGACTTATTATATATTGAACGGTCGAACTTATAGAAGCGTGCCGCCCTGTGGCATACACCTACCTGTTTTTCTTCCAAAGGTACTACATATGGCATCAACGCTATCTTCTTATGGAAGTTCCTTACGTCAAACACCTTATCATAAATCAACTGATAGACAGTCCGCAACTGGGCCGCCGTAAACTTCCGGGGAAGCAAGTCGAACATTGCGGAAGGAGCATATTCCACATAATGGCGTATATGCACCAATGCATCCTGCAAAATCTGGAAATGGTCGAACGCCAGGCTTTTCACCTCCGTCACAGGTGTCCAGCAAGCATCGTATTTATCAGACAGCTGTTCGAACCGTCTGTCAATCTTCACCAGTGTCAGGTAAGCGATAGTCACAATGCGGTCTATTTTCTTCTCGTCCAAACGATGAAAACGTTCCAGCCACAGCACATCCTTAGGGTTACGGGTACGGTCTTTCGATCCATACGCCTTAAACTGGGTAAGCTTCACATTCTTCAGGCCCGTCAACTCATTCAACACCCGCTTGGCCGCCTCATCCAGATCCTCATCGTCATAGATAAGGCTGCCCGGCAACTTCATGTTATTATATCCGTCCTCGGACTGTTTCCCCACCTGCCTTACCAACAGGACACGGAACTGCTCTCCATCAAACCCAATCAGCACACAGTCCACAGATACATGTAAATTAATCGTCTGGTTTATTTCCGACATAGTAATATGGCTTTTATCATTTCCGGCAGCAAAGATAAATACTATTTTTCGAATTACACAAAACAATATATTTATTTTTATTATGTTCCAAAACACTATTTTTCAATATAATAAATATCATCCATCATACAATATCACATCTTAATCTTATCATATACACTACAATATATAATGTACAGGAGTTGTCCCGTCTTCTTTTTTCCCTTTTTCCAAAGGACTTTTATTCCATTCAACCCCCTATTTCAGACACTTGGTTAAGGAAAAGCAATCTTTACGCCAAAAAATTAATAGAATAAAGTTGTTTATTCACAATAATTTTCTTTACTTTTGCCCATTAAAATCTAAAGATTACTCTATGAGAAAGAAAATTTTGGTCTTGGACGACAAAATAGCAATTGCAAAAGTCCTTTCAATCTATCTGGCCAGTGATTATGATTGTATTTGGTTACCGAATGGCATCGAAGGGGTAAAATGGCTTCAGGAAGGTAACATACCAGATTTGATTATATCAGATATCCGTATGCCCGAAATGCGTGGAGACGAGTTTCTGGAATGGATAAAATCCAATCAGTTATTCAAACACATTCCGGTGGTTATGCTAAGCAGCGAAGACAGTACCACAGAACGCATCCGCCTGTTACAAGAAGGCGCGGAAGACTATATTGTCAAACCTTTCAATCCCATGGAGTTAAAAGTAAGAATTAAGAAAATCATTGAGTAAATCAGCATGACCTTTCTGCTTTATATAGGAAAGAACAAGGATTTTTTGCGCAAATTCAGCAAGCTCGAAAATGTCCAGATGATTTATGCCCAAAACTACCAGGATGCCATTACAATTTGTATCAGACTGAAAGTACGTGAGAACATCATTGTCCTTCACGAACAAGGGGAGATGAACGGAGATATTGAGCAGGTCGGTGCTTTCAGGAAAAAGTTCTATCAGGCATATGTCGTACTCATTACGGACAGGCTGACTCCCGAAGCCAGCAAAGTCTATCTGAACAGCGGAATAAACGATACCGTCAGTTTGCACATCACCACCGCCCGGCTAAGGCAGAAAATAGACATCATCAATAAACGGCAGGAACTGCTATATGCACATAACCGGAAGAAAAAAGACGTGAGGCATTTTATCCTTCCCCAATGGAAGCGCTGCTTCGATATCCTTTTCTCCGGTGCAGCGTTAGTCTTCCTGTCCCCAGTCTTTCTGCTGATTGCCATAGCCATACGTATGGAAAGCAAAGGACCTGTTATTTACAAATCCAAACGGGTAGGAACGAATTATACCATTTTTAATTTCCTGAAATTCCGTTCCATGTATACGGACGCCGATAAAAAGCTGAAAGACCTTGCCGGTCAGAACCAGTACCAGCCGGAAGGCACTCCGGAGATTGCCAAAGATTTCTCGATGGAAGAATTAGGAGGACTGATGTTTGGAGATGACGGTGTTATAGATAATGGCGGAATGCTGGTTTCCGATGACTTCATCATTCCGGAAGAAGAGTTTATTTCCAGACAAAACGCACTGGATGAAAGTCCTTTCATAAAAATAGAAAAAGACCCGCGGGTTACCAAGGTAGGACGCGTTTTACGAAAATACAGCCTGGATGAGTTACCTCAACTGGTCAACATCTTGAAAGGCGACATGTCTGTGGTGGGGAACCGTCCTCTTCCACTCTATGAAGCCGAACGCCTGACAAACGATGAAAGTATCGAACGCTTCATGGCGCCTGCCGGGCTGACCGGCTTGTGGCAGGTGGAAAAACGGGGGGATGCCGGAAAATTATCCGCTAAAGAACGCAAAGAATTAGATTTGAAATACGGTAGAGAATTCTCCTTTTTCCTGGATATGAAAATCCTGTTCAAGACTTTGACAGCTTTTGTCCAAAAAGGAGATGTTTAAATAATTTGTTTTAGGAATAAAAAGGGGATTTATTATATGGGTAAAGTATGTCTTTTTGTCATCTGTATGTATTGTTCTATCCACCATTTAAGCGCACAACAGGAAGAGCAGCAAACACAACCGGTACAACAACCTCTTGTGACACAGGATGATATATTGGGGAATATGAATGTGGATTATGCAAAGATAAAGCTGCCTCCGTTAAGTGTCCTTTATGAGAATGCACGCAGCACTCCAAGCTTACAGATTTTAGAGAAGGAGAAACAGTTACAGAAAAAGCTACTATCGAAAGAGAAAAGGAACTGGCTGGGGTTTATCCATGCCGGTGGAAGTGCTTCTTACGGTATAGCAGACAATGTGGCCAGCAATACGGATGTCAACACCCCACTTATTTACAGGTATGTAGGCACAGAACAGACTTCGTGGAATGTGGGAGGCGGCATCAGTATTCCTTTTGAAAAGCTGTTCGACCTCCGGGGAGGAATCAAGCGCCAGCGAATCCAGGTGGATATTGCCGAGTTAAGAAAACAGGAAGCATACGAAACCCTTAAAATACAAATAGCTCATTTATATGTCCAAATTTTATCCAATATAGAAACATTGCAAAGATCAGCTGAAAATATAGCTTTATATAAAGGTGCATCGGCTGTTGCAGAACAGGAATATAGAAACAGACGTACCTCTATTCATGATGTGGCCAAGACTAAAGAACAGGAATTTGCCGCTAATCAAGACTTTGCCTTACTACGCTCTACTATTAACGACCAGCTGCTGACCCTCGAAATAATCTCCCACACCCCCATCCTGACCATACAAGGAGAAAAGGACGTTCAAGAAACAACGATACAGGAACAGGAAGAAAACAAGAGGCTAAGTAAGAAAAAAGACAAAAAGGAATAAGAAACATGGAATTATTTAAATACATAGTCAAGTTTATCTACCGCATCCGTTGGTGGATGGTTATATTTCCATGTATAGCCGGTATCATAGCATGGTTTCTTACCAGAAATCTGGAAAAAACGTATGATGTGAAAACCACCATCTTTACAGGAATCATCTCCGGATACAACGTAGATGCCACCGATACCCGAAACGCCACCGTGCACATGAGTAATTTAATGAATATCATTACAACGGAACGCACACTGAAAATAGTATCTCTGAAACTGCTTGCCCGCTGTCTGGTCTATGGAGATGCCGAAAGAAATACCAGTTATATTTCAGCCATACATTACCAGCAGCTGGTTTCCGGCATTCCACGAGAGTTACAGGCATTGATAGACAAGCAAAACGAAGAGAAGACCTATCATAATCTGGTAGCTTTTGAACGCCCGTCCGTCAATAATTTCATCTACCAACTACTCAATTATACCCACCCTTATTTCAGCGTACCTCTACTCTCACAACATATAAAAGTAGCCAGGTTGGGAAACAGTGATATGATCGAGATTGCTTATAGTGCCAACGATCCGGGAATAGCTTATAACACACTTGAGATTCTGAATGAAGAGTTTGTCAAACAATACCATGAACTACGCTATGGAGAAACAAACAATGTGATCAAGTTCTTTCAAGAAGAACTGGCCAGATTGGGCAAAATGCTGACTGCCGCCGAGGATTCTTTAATCGAGTACAATATAGAAAACCGCATCATCAACTACGGAGAACAAACCAAACAGGTGGCAAGCATGGACGCCGCTTACCGGATGATGGACAATGATTTGCTTGTCAATTACTCCACCAGTAAGGCGTTGATCGATTTCTATGAATATAAATTAGGTGATGTGGCCAAATTGATCCGTACTAACAATGAGTTTATGGACAAACTCCATCAAATGTCCCAATTGAACACCCAGATCTCAACCATGGAAATCACTCCGGACGAAAAGAACCGGAAAAAGCTGGAAGAACAAAAAAACATGTTAAGTAACGCCGAACAAAACATCAACGATCTCGCCCTGAAACTAAGTGCCGAAGCCGCAAGTACAAACAATGTATCTTATGAGACACTCATCAGCCAGTGGCTTGACCAAATAGTCCTTGCCGAAAAAACTAAAGCCCAAATGGAAGCACGAGATATAATGAGAGAGAATTTAAATGAAGATTTCCTTTATTTCTCCCCCATCGGCGCTACCCTGGGCCGGAAAGAAAGGCATATCGGCTTTGTGGAAAGCAACTATATGTCTACCATGGGAGCCTTGAATGCAGCCATCTTGCGACAAAAGAACCTGGAAATGACCTCGGCTTCATTAAAAATCATGAATCCGCCCCTGTTTCCACTGACCTCCTCCCCCACCAATGCACGCATGATTATACTTGCATCCATACTGGGGACTTTACTTTTCATCATTGGCTATTTTCTGATTATAGAAATACTGGACCGTACCCTCAGAGACAAAATACGTGCAGAACGAATTACCGGAGGAACAGTTATCGGTGCATATCCTAGAGAAAGCAAGTTAAGATACAGACGTTATAATAAAGCCATAAACAAGATGGCCGTCAGGCAACTCAGCACCGCTTTACTGCCTCATCTAAATACACAGGAACAGCGGGTCATCAATCTGTTAAGTACAGAAGAGAAAGACGGAAAGACCCATGTCGCCCGCCTGATAGAGGAATATTGGAGCAGCATCGGCCTAAACGTCCGCCGCATTACATACGATGAAGATTTTCTAAGCGAAGACAGCCAATATGTACAGGCAAACAATTTGAAAGAACTATGTCCCGATCTGGAAAAGGATGAAATACTTCTAATCGAGCACCCGGTCCTGAAAAGCAATCCTCTGCCTCCGGCTTTGTTAAATGAAGCATCCATCAATCTGCTGGTTGTCCGTGCCAACCGTACTTGGAAAAATACGGATCAGGCACTGTATGAGCATTTGTTACAAGTTAAACAAAAAGAAGTACCCCTCCTTTTCTATCTGACACAAGCAGACAGAAATACAGTGGAAGACTTTACAGGACAATTACCTCCTTACACGAACTTTAAGAATATGGAATACAGGCTGTTCCAACTCGGACTGACCGCCATTGAATACAAAGGAAAATAGATAATGATAGCAAAAGAAATAAATATAACCCATACAGGTCAAATTCTGGCCAGCTTCATTATCGGACTGTGCTTATGCCTATGGACAGCCCTCAACATGAAGCCCTCCATAGGAGTTGCAATAGGGTTCATACCTTTTGCCACGCTTTTTATCTTCATATGCATAAACAGACCCGTCATTCTGCTGACCATCACCTTTATGCTGAATTACCTGATAATGGGAATTAACAGATATCATTCCATCCCTATTGCCATTACCAATATCTTTGATTTGCTCTACGGCATCATGTTGGCCCTTATTCTTCTGAAACAGTTGCAAAGCAATCATCATTTCAGGAAAATACTAAACGTCTATACCTGCATCACATTGGTCTGGCTGCTATATTGTATCATCAACATAGGTAATGGTATAACCGGTGAATTTTACATGGAAGCATGGCTTCGTATTTTAAGACCCTGGGCCTTATACCCTATTCTGACCTGTATTATTCTATCCATACACTGCAATCGCTACACTTTTATCCATTACTTTTTAATACTATGGGGTATCATGACCCTACTGGCTGCCGCAAAAGGATATTGGCAAAAGAACAAAGGTTTTGACAGTACCGAGCTAAGCTGGTTGTGGGCCTACGGAGCACGTACCCATTTTATCCATTCCGGCATCCGCTATTTCTCATTTTTCACTGACGCGGGTCTTTTCGGTGCCAGTATGGGATTATCCTGCACTGTTTTCACGCTTACTTTTTTCTATACAAAGAACCTATTTCTCAGACTCTTCTATTTAATAGTGGGTATGGCAGGATTTTATGGTCTGTTAATATCGGGAACCCGATCGGCCATAGCAGTACCCATTGCAGGGCTGGGGCTCTTTCTGTTCCTGTCTAAAAGTTGGAAAATAGGCATCATCTCCTTTATCCTGCTTGCCGGAGGGATAGGAATGCTGAAATACACCAAGATCGGAGAGAACAATAAGTTGATCCGTCGTATGCGTACTGTCTTTGACACAGAGGATCAATCGATGATGGCTCGTTTCGAGAACCAGAAAGCACTGAATGCCTACATGGATGAAATGCCCTTCGGCATAGGCATGGGAGCCATAGACGGGGTAGTTCCTCCCCATAACAAATATTATTTCGTTTCCATCTGTCCTTCAGACTCCAGTCTGGTAGATGTATGGAAACAGATGGGAATAGTGGGACTGTGTGTGTTTTTGGGTATGCATGCCATTCTATTTCTATCGGGCTCCTACATCCTTTTATTCAAAATCCGAAATCCGGAAATCCGGGGACCGCTGACAGGTATGTTATGCGGTTGTGCAGGCATACTGGTAGCTTCTTACGCCAATATGGTTTATTTCCAGTTTCCTAACGGAATCTTGATTTATTCTTGTTTCACCTTTGTTTTTTTAGGACCTTATTTAGATAAACAATACTCAGAAATACATGGACTACCGACAGCCTGACCTATCCGTCATCACCGTGAACTATAACGGTTTTCACGACACCTGCGAATTCATTGACTCATGGGCAGCCACTGTATTCTCTGTCAGTTATGAAATGATAGTCATTGACAATGGTTCCACTGCCAATGAAGCCGCCTTGCTACAAAAAACATATCCTTTTATCCAAGCCGTACGCAGTGAGCGGAACTTAGGATTCGCCGGAGGTAACAATCTGGGTATAAACCTTGCAAAAGGAAAATACCTGTTCTTGCTGAACAATGATGTTTGTATGGTCAAAGATGCCATACCCTTGTTGATAAAACGCCTTCTGTCCTCCGACAAGATAGCAGGTGTCTCCCCGTTAATCCGTGATTATGCAGAACCGCACGCCATACAATTTGCAGGATACACCCAACTTTCGCCCATTACCTTAAGAAACAGAGCCATAGGCAAAGGGAAAATAAATAAAGACCACTACCCCGCCCAAAAAACGCCTTATCTGCATGGTGCCGCCATGTTACTGAAAAAAACAATAATAGACAAGCTTAGCCTGATGCCCGAAGAATATTTTCTATATTATGAGGAACTGGACTGGTGCACCTATATCAATAGGGAAGGCTACGAACTATGGTACGATCCCGCTTGCGAAATATGGCACAAGGACAGCAGCTCCACCGGAAAAGAAAGTCCGTTGAAATACTATTACCTGAGCAGAAACAGATTATTATATGCCTACCGCAATCTCTTTGACTGGAAACTTCCGGTTTCCATCTTATACCAGACAATGATTGTATGTCCCAAAAACATACTGACCGCCTTGGGAAAAGGAAAGAAAGCCATAGCCAAAGCACATTGGGAGGGAACAAAAGCATTTTTCAAACTTAGAAACAAAGACAAACAGCCATGATATTTCTAGCATACATAGAACTACTACTTTTCGCGATATGTGCCTTTACTGTTTTTTACCTGCTGGTGTACGCCATAGCGGCAACAGGCAACCGCACCGACAAATATTCCGAATCAAGAGTAAAACACCGTTTCGCCATTCTGATACCGGCCTATCAGGACGATGACTACATACCCTATACCGTCAAATCATTTCTGCAACAAGAATATCCTATAGACTGCTATGACATTATCGTCATTTCAGACCACCTGAAGCCGGAAACAAACAAACAGCTGGCACAATATCCCATCACCCTGTTGCAAGCCAGATTCAAGAAAAGCTCAAAAATGAAATCTGTCAAAGCTGCCATGTCACAATTACAAGAAGGACAATACGATATCGTTTTAATCATGAATGCGGACAATGTAGTGGACACCAACTTTCTTGAAGTTGTCAACAATACGTATGCCAGCGGCTCCAATGCCATCCAAACCCATCGCATCTATCAGGAAAGACCCAGCAATGTCAGCATATTGAATGCCATCACCGACGAGATAAACAATTCCATTCTTCGTGCGGGACATGTCAATTTGGGACTTTCAGCTTCGCTGAACGGCTCCGGAACCGCAATAGACTTCACTTGGTTCAAAGAAAACATCCGTCATTTAAAAGACGATGACGATGAAAAAGTCATCGAATCCCTGCTGCTCCGCGAACGGATATATGTGGAATATTTAAATAATACCCATGTATATGCCTTGAAGAATAGTGGAAAGAAAAAATTCTATACCCAACATAGCACTTGGATTAAAACCCAATATTATTCCCTGTTCACCAATATCGGTAATCTGCCCGGCGCCATTTTAAGTGGAAAATTTGATTATGCCGACCGTATTCTGCAATGGTTCATTTTCCCTCGCACCATCCTGCTAGGTATCCTCCTCCTGTTCAGTTTCCTGTCCGTATACTTCCACTGGAGCGCCTGCCTAAAATGGTGGGGATTATTACTCACTTTCTTATTGACTATGGCAATAGCCACTCCAAACTACTTGGTGGACAGCAAATTCAACAAAGCCATGAAAGCTATCCCCTTTCTGGCGGCAGGCATGATATTCAATATGCTTTTAAGAAAGAAAAAATAAAAGCCCCATGCTATCGGAAATTATACATATCATGGAATATACGCTATATATCTACCTTTCCGTCAGTGTGGGGTATATAGTCCTGTTTTCTGCCGCCTCTCATTTCTTCAAACAAAAGAAATATCCCGCGACTACTGTCCGGCAACGTTTTATCATCCTTGTTCCCGCCTATAAAGAGGATGCGGTCATTCACGCCTGCGTCACTTCCGTTCTGCGCCAAACTTATCCGGCAGAGCTTTACGACCTGATAGTCATATCCGACCACATGCGTCCCGAAACCAATGCCTCACTGCGCAAAGAACGCATCGGCTTGATAGAACTGCATGAAAAGGAAAGCTCCAAGGCAAAAGCCCTGCGCATTGCAGCAGAGACCATCACAGACCAGCCATACGATTATGTCCTCATACTGGATGCCGATAATCTGATCTCACCCTGTTATCTTCAAGAACTGAATAAGGCAGTTTCACAGGGTATAAAAGCCATACAGACACACCGCAAAGCCAAAAATATGAATACAGACATAGCCCTATTGGATGCCGCCATCGAAGAGATGAACAATTCCATCTTCCGCAAGGGACACATCCGGCTGGGATTTTCATCTGCCCTTACCGGCTCCGGAATGGCTTTCGATTTCCGATGGTTTGTCCGGAACATCATCCATACCCATAGTACGGGCGAAGACAAAGAACTGGAAGAACTCCTGCTCCGTCAAGGCATTCACATTGAATATATAGACACCCTAGAAACATTGGACGAAAAAGTCCGGCAACCGGATGCCTTGCGTAACCAGCGCCGCCGCTGGATAGCCACCCAGCTTTTCCTTGCATTAAAAATGGGACGTAACCTCCCCACAGCCTTACTGAACGGAAACGGAGATTATCTGCTGAAAACCCTCCAAGCCTTTATCGCCCCCCGCAGCATTCTGTTGGCGCTCATCGGATTCTTTTCATGTGTTCTCTGCATTTTCTCTCCGGCTTCTTCCATAAAGTGGTGGATTTTGCTTATCTTGCTGAACGGTGCGTTATACCTGGCCATTCCGTCCAATATGAGATATAAATACATGAGCAGAATCCTCAGGCAGACACCTTATTTTGTAATCATTATGCTTCTCAACTTGTTTCACTTGAAAGGAATGGCACAGAAGTTCAACCATACACAGCATGGATAGAATTATGAATATAAAAGAGTACTTACAGCAACACCCGCAATGGAAAAAACGGATACACGGTTTCATCATGCATCCGGTAAAGACACGCCCCTATTGGTGGATACGCGTATGGCAGCCTTTCTACATAAAAAAAGGCCGGGGCTCAGTCATTTATTCCAGTGTACGGAAAGACCTTCCACCGTTCCACCTGTTCCAGATGGGAAAATATTCGGTAGTGGAAGATTTCTCCTGCTTGAACAATGCCGTAGGCGACATCGTAATCGGTGATTATTGCCGGATAGGACTCGGCAATACGGTCATCGGTCCCATCCGGATAGACAACGGGGTCAATATTTCACAAAACGTAGTCCTGATAGGATTAGATCACAATTACCAGGATATCACTCAAGGCATCATCGAACAAGGTATCACCACTTCTCCTATCCACATCGGAGAACATACCATCATAGGAGCCAACGTGATTGTACTGCCCGGAATCACCATCGGCAAACATTGTTTTATCGGTGCCGGGTGTGTGGTTACCCAAAACATACCCGACTATTGTGTCACGGTAGGAAATCCCGCACGCATTATCAAACGCTATAACCCTCAATCACAAACATGGGAAAAAATATAAAAATATTAGTATGTGCCCATAAGGACAGCCGGCTACCACAGCATGAGTACTTCTGTCCCATACAGGTGGGGGCCTCCCTAACCAGTGCCCGATTCTTCCCTGTACTAGATAACACAGGAGATAATATATCCGACAGGAATCCTCACTTTTGTGAACTAACCGCCCATTATTGGGCTTGGAAAAATCTAAAGTGTGACATTATAGGGCTCAATCATTACAGGCGCTTCTTTGATTTTCATCGCCCGTTTCCGGCTTTTTCACCAGACAGGAGTTTCATCAACATAGATTCATTTCTAAAAGAAACTTACCGATTTCCTGATTTAGAAACCTTATTAAATGATTATGACATCATCCTCTCTCCCAAGCGTCATTATCCCTATAACGTCGCTACACAATACGCCATATTCCATCTAGTCAATGACCTCAATTTGCTGAAAGAAGTCATTCAACACCTCACACCCGAATATGCTGAAGCTTTTCATACATTCATGTATCACTGCAATGCCTATTCCGGATATAATATGTTTATCACCGGACGGAAACATTTTGACGAATACTCCCAGTGGCTATTCAGCGTATTGTTTGAATTAGAAAAACGGGTAAAACTGTCCGCCTATCCGGATCAGGCACGTCTGTTCGGCTATTTATCAGAAAGATTGATCAATGTCTATTGCATAAGGCACCGGTTAAAGATAAAGTATGTTCCCGTCATCATGCCCTTGGAAGAAACGTTTCAGAATCCGAGCAACCTGCTTTATACGCTTCGCCGACTAAAGAATGATCTTATTTATAAACTCACAGAATTATAAGTTATGCCGTTGGTTTCTGTCATCATCCCTATATACAATACAGAAAAATTCCTGCCTTTGTGTATCAACAGCGTCTTAAACCAGACACTGACAGACATTGAAGTACTGCTGGTTAATGACGGAAGTATGGACGGAAGCGGGAAAATATGTGACGAATACGCCTGCAAGGACCAACGAATACAGGTAATACACACTCTGAGCCAAGGAGTCAGCCATGCACGAAACCAAGGACTGGAAACCGCAAAAGGAGAATATATAGCTTTCATGGATAGCGACGACTGGATAGAAACGGATATGATAGCCACTCTTTATCAACTTATCCGGACAAACGAAGCCGGTCTGGCTACTTGCGGATATATCATTGAAAATGAAGATGGTCGTCCGATTTACCACATCAACGAAGTGAAATCCGGCAAATTAACCCAGTGGGAGGCCATTCACTCCCTGTTTAACGACAGGCATTACAAATACAAAGGAAACTTATGGGATAAATTATATCATAAAGAAATCATTGACAAACATCACCTAAAATTCAATGAACATATTTATTATAATGAAGACAGGCTCTTTATTTTTCAATACCTGAGCCACTGCCAATCAGCCGCATACACCACTTCCCCCTATTATCACTATGTCACAAGAAAATCAAGCGCCATGAACCTGTCGCAAAAAAACTACACCCCCAAACTGTGCACTTTCATGGATGCATTCGACCTGATGACTTCACTTTCGGCCACATTCCCCACCTATATTCTACGTGCTTTGTCGGCCGATTACATAAAAAGTTCGTTCTTGTTCTATACCCAACACTCACGGGAAATCCCCTTCAATGAATTATGGGACAGAATGCTAAGAATCAGAAAAAACAATTATATACATCTTCCACTTTCTCTAAAAATAAAGTATGCGCTATATGGCATCAGACTTATCCTGCGGGCATGGCTCAAGTGAAAAGACCAATTTACTGCTTACTTAACACGCACCCGTTTTATCTTTCCATGCACCCACAACAAGGCACAGACCAATTTGTATGCCATCTGATGAAGGCCCGCAGTTTTATTCAGTTCGGGAATCAGTTCCAATAAAGGAGATTCCACCTTTTCCAGTCTTATATAATCCTTCATCATTCTATCCGGAAACAGTTCCTTATACACCCGCTTTCTTTCCATATCTCTTGTTCCGGCATCCGTTTCACTGACCCCTCCGGGTACAAACCTACAAACGATGGAACGAATATTGCGGAACGTCGCATTGTTGAATATCAAGGTCTGAATATAAAATTTCCAATCGGATACAATCTTATAACTCTCGTCATACCTATTTTCATCAAAAAGTTCTTTACGGAAGAATGAAGCCTGATGCAATACAGTTCCCCGAATCAAATCCATCAGCGTTATATCCTCCTTATGAAATCCCCACACCTCTGTGCCATGCACTATTTTTCCAACAACAATATCGCTGTCCAATGAAGGTGCCACCTCCTGCAACACACCATTGTTATAAAATTCATCACCGGAATTCATAAAGTTCAAATACTCTCCATGCGCCTGTAAAACTCCTTTATTCATGGCATGATAAATACCCTTGTCCGGCTCCGATACCCAATAGTCCACTTTACCGGCATACTCTTTTATCACTTCAATACTTCCATCCGTAGACCCTCCGTCAATAATAATATACTCAAAATCCCTAAAAGACTGACCGACCACACTTTCTATGGTTTTCCTCAACCCTTCTTTATTATTATAATTAATGGTTATAATCGAAAATTTTCTTTGTGACATAATTTTCCGCTTTTTACAATCTAAAGTTTCCATTCGTCATCCAGACTGAACGATTTATCAAATCCGACATACAGAGGCACAATCCGGCTGACATTCGAAGTATAAGTACCGATAAAAAATGAAGAATGGATCAGAATATCCATATCCAACAGCATATTCAACGTATCTATATATCTACTTTTTTTATCCTTTGTATTAAACAAAGACTCGTCAAATCCTGTTTGTGTCACAGCTGTGTTCCAGTAAACATTAAATCCTTCGGCAACCAGTACGGATTTCAACTTATCCGTCACAGAACCATCATCCGTAGCTATAAACACATTACGGCTGATATGCTTCTTCCCTTTAACAGCATCAATATAAAGAGACAAACCGAGTTCCTTCATCTCACGGGAAACTATCTTATCTCCCCGCCTTATATGTACCGCTATGTAATCTATCGGCAAATTCATCTCGCTTTTCCTTTTTTCTATATAGCCGGTTGTCTTTTCATTAAATTTTAATATTTTCCGCAAGGCAGAGCCATAATCATTTCTGATATCTTCCAGTTTCTCCAGAAAATCCTCCGATCTCATTTTTAGAAAGACCTCATTCCCTAGTTCCGTTTCCGGATGAAATAACAGATATATCCTATTCATTATATAGAAAATATAATACCGGAAAAAAGCGGACGGATTATAATAGATATTTCCCCACCAAGGTTTCCCCTTTTTATAAACAATATATTGCGAACACATCACCCCGTTACAGTTTGGCAAGACCGATTCGAAATAATCACTCCAGCCTTTCTCTACCCTTGCATTCCAGTTCCTTGTATTGACAGTCAGCTCTTCCTGATTATAGTCCGCATAGACCAATGCCAATGCAAGGTTAGACAACTCTGAGAACAGCCCTCTTCCAGTCAAACTATATACGATTCTTTTTTTCTTCATCTTCATAATAGAACATAATGATCAAACTTTTATATCCTCCAATCCGATAAAGCCGTTGGACGTTTGTGTCAGTGCATGCCCGAATCCACTTTGAAACCCCTCACATTCCAGCAAACAGCAACGAACTGCTTTCAAATAATATTCCACCATAGGATGATGTATAAACAAATCTGCCTGCAGGACACCTTTACTCAGCACAGGCGGAAGCCCTATACGCCTCTCGATGCAAAAATCCCCTTTAGGTAAATGACTGATACTCCCGTAATAATGTCCCGGAGCATAAGTAGCATAAGGCACTTCCGTCCTGCTCTTCAAAACCAGCATTACATCATACATCATATCCTCTTCAGAATATCCCTGTATTTTCACAGTCAGAAAATTCTGACCTCCATGAATAGTGGAAGAGGCACATTCCGTTCCGTTTATCTCAATGCAATCTATATGAAACGTATTTTTCGTCCAACCCACATAATCTATAATTTTACTTTTCCGGACCGTCCCTTTCTCTTTCAAGTAATAATCGATGGCAGAATGAACCGTCCCCTGATAAACCGCGGTACCATTTTCCAAGCATATTCCTTTTGTACACAAACTTCTTACCGCTGCCATGTTATGACTGACAAACAAGACTGTCCGTCCCTCTCCTTTCGATACATCCTGCATCTTGCCAATAGCCTTCTTTTGGAATTCCGCATCGCCCACTGCCAACACCTCGTCCACCACCAGAATTTCCGGCTCCAGATGGGCGGCGATAGCAAATCCCAACCGCACGGTCATACCCGAAGAATAACGTTTCACTGGAGTATCGATATATTTCTCCACACCGGCGAAAGCCACAATCTCATCCAACTTGCGGGTAATCTCCGCCTTGGTCATCCCCATGATGGAACCATTCATATAAATATTCTCCCGTCCTGTCATTTCGGGATGAAAGCCTGTACCCACTTCCAGCAAAGAGGCAATACGCCCCCGTGCACGGATGCAACCGGCAGTAGGAGAAGTCACCCGCGAAAGGATTTTCAACAAAGTGGACTTTCCCGCACCGTTCTTACCTATAATACCCAGCACTTCACCTTCCTCCACATGGAAATTAATATCTTTCAACGCCCATACAAAATCTCCCGTCGCTTTCTTGGAACGGTCATTCTCTTCCCCGATTCTGAGATACGGGTCCTCCTTTCCACGGATCCGCGCCCACCAACGATTCAAATCACGGCTCAGCGTGCCGGTTCCTATGCTTCCCAATGCATATTGCTTGCTGATATTCTGAAACTCTATCGCTATTTTTCCCATTCTGTCCCTTCTTTTAAATCACATCCATGAAACTACGTTGCACTCTATTAAAAGTCACCATCCCCCAAAGCATTATCACCACTGTAAACGCCAACGTGTAGCCTAAGTGGAACCAACTGAAAGTCCCCACCCCCAAGAATCCGAATTTAAATGTTTCGATAAGGGAAGTCAGCGGGTTCGCCACAATGATCCACATATACTGCTCATGACTCTGCCTCATCACGGACAAAGGGTAAATAACCGGAGTGGCATACATCCACAACTGTACCCCGAAAGTAATCAAGAAACGCAAGTCACGGTACTTGGTCGTCAAGGAGGATATCAATAATCCGAACCCCAAACCAAGTCCTGCCAACATGAGCAGCAGCAAGGGAGCCAACCAAGCATATCCGTTGACCATCAACGAATATCCGTTGCACAAATAGTAAATATAAATTAAAACGAACAATCCGAACTGAATGCCCATCTTTATCATGCAAGATATAACGATGGACAAGGGTACCACCAGACGAGGGAAATATACTTTTCCAAATACATTCTGATTGGCGTTGAACGTATCCGAACAGCGGCTTAAACACTCCGAGAAATAATTCCAGCAAAGTAAGCCCGCCATATAAAACAGCGGTTGGGGAAGTCCGTCGGTAGGAATACCGGCAATACCGCCAAAAACAAACATGAACATGACGGTAGTAAGCAGTGGCTGGATAACAAACCATAACGGTCCTAAAACAGTCTGTTTATAAAAAGTGACGATATCCCGTCTGATATACATTACCAGCAAATCCCTATACAGCCATACCTCTTCCAGATCCAACCGGAACAAACCGGACCGAGGCTTGATCACAATATCCCATTTTTCCTGTTCATCTTGTACCATACACTACTTTTTTTAGTAAATTATTCCAACTGTCACATACCTTCTCTATATGAAATGTATCAGCATACTCCACCGCCTTATTTCCCATCCATTCCCAATCCGTCCGATCAGCCATATACGACATACAACCGGCCAGCTGAGCTATATTCCCTGTTTCAAAAAGAACGGCCATATCTTTGTCTTTCAACAACTCGCGCGTTATCGGTAAATCAGATGCAATAACAGGTAACCCGTGCGCCATAGCCTCTATCATCACCAGGCCGAATCCCTCCCAACGGGAACTCAGCACATACATACTGGAATGTGCATAATACTCCTGCACCTCTTTCGTGAAAGGATGCAGCGCGATGCTCTTTTCCAATTCATATTCATTGATCAATGAACGGTAAAGCGCTTCCTCAGGACCCTCCCCCACAATTTCCAGTGTCCAGTCCGGATGAGTTTTCACAAAAACAGAAAAAGCTTTTATTAAAATATCAAATCCTTTATGTCCGAATGAAAAACGACCGACTGCCAAAATCCTTCTATATTCCTTCTTTCCCCGACCTTTAGGCAGTACAGTCAGAGGATTGTATATCACCTCGCAGCACAGGTTCATTTTCCGAAAGAAACAACCGGCATCTGCATGACTTAAAACCACCCTCTCGTCCAATTTCCCCATCTGGACTTGAAAAAAGCAATCCAATCCCGGCAAATAGGGAGTTTCTTTCTCAAAGAATGCTTCATAAGAATTATGCAGCCACCCAACAGTCTTTGTCCGGATCCGACTCTTTACTGCAGAGAGGTGCAGAGCCATAAAAGCATGTACCCCGATGACTACATCACATTGCCGGGCATTTATTTTCCTTGCCAATGTCCGTTTATAAGAAGAAGGGAAAAAACTGGCAGCATACCATTCTGAAGTCAGCCGGGTATGAGGCAGTCCATGTTTATATAAAAAACTATAGCCTTTACATAACAAACGCTCGATGAAAGAGGAGGCGGAATAAGAGAAAGAATCAAACCGCACGGTACTTTCGGCATATCCGTACATCGACAAGTCCGTACAAGTATCCGTGGTCAGTATCGTGACTTCATGTTTTCCGGACAAAGCCTTGGCTATTTCAGCCAACACACGCTGTACTCCGCCGAAACTGAAGACAGTATCACAATAAAATAATATTCTCATGGAATTTAGATTACACTCTTTCTTCGCAAAGATACAATAAAGAAATGAAAATAAATGCGGAATGAAGAAAGAATATCATATAATACAAAGCAGGTATCTGCGGCACGTACATACGTATAGAGCGGCACGTACATATGTGAAATCCTGCTCCCCCAAAAACAACAGGTCAAATAAAAAAAAGACCTTGTTCTTTTTTAAAAAGATGGCGAGCTTTTTTAAAAACCTCCTGATCTTTTTACTGCCACCGGAAATTTGCCATATTCCATAGAGGTCCCCCCCCTTCAGACACACTTTTTGCAAAGAAAAAGCCTGAGAACATCCTACTTCATATTAAATCGGAACAACTTATAAAAAAGGATATATTACTGATAACAAATAGATTATATGAAATTCTGCTCCAAAAAACAGTGAGGGCATGAGAGCATAAGTGAGAGTTACATTTTTTACCATCACTATACAAATAGTTCATAAACAACCAGTTGTGCACACAATGAGGGCATGAGGGCATTATCACCCCGAATTTCCAGTGAAAGATTCTCATACTCATCGAGATATTATCAAGATAATGCATGATGCTGAATATAAATCAATATCTTTGCAAAAAGAAGAAGAATGACAAAGAACACAAGTTACCATTACAGCATCATTATTCCGCACAAGAATACCCCCCGTCTTCTGGAACGCTGTCTGTGCTCAATTCCCACTTGGGATGAAATTCAAATCATTATCATTGATGACAACAGCAATTCCGAATCTGTCGATTTTTCTCATTTTCCGGGAAACGGCAGAAAAAATACGGAAGTCCTGTTCACTAAAGAGGGAAAAGGGGCAGGATACGCACGGAACATAGGACTCTCCCACGCCCGTGGCAAATGGATTATCTTTGCAGATGCAGACGATTTCTTTACAGCCGATTGTTTTACTATCTTAAACGAATACATGGACAGCCCCCATGAAGTCATCTATTTCAATGTACGTTTTGTCATGTCCGACAATCCGTCCCAAGAAAGCCGACGCGGAACTTACTATACCAACTTCTTCAATGATGTAAACCCGGAAAACAAACTGCGATACCAATCTCAAGTTCCTTGGGGCAAAATGATAAGGCGCAGCTTCCTGTCAACATTCCACATTCAATTCGATGAAACAAGAATAGCCAACGATGTGTATTTTTCATGCCTTGTCGGTATATATGCCCCCAAAGCAACCACAGACAGAAGAATCATTTATTATTGTACCGAATCCGGCCAGTCCCTTGCTATGTCCAAACAAGACCGCGAGAGTTTAATCATACGGTTTAACGCAAGCATGAAATGCAACAGACTGTTGCGACAAGAAAAAATCCACTATTACCTGTCACCACTTCCGTGGTGTATCCCTTCGGCAAAAACAAAAGAATGGCTCCCCGCCAAATACTTTTTTGAATACCTGTTTTTCTTCCGCCTGCAAGCATTCAAAGAATTATATTATGCTTTTTCCGCTATCCTGTCACATATGAATGAGCCGGCCACAAAAGAAACCGACAACCAATGTAACAAGAAGACTACCAACCTAAGGGAATAATATTCATTACACAAGAAGATTCAACGGTACAACCTTCCCCATATCTTATAATACAATTTGATCAGATTAGCGTATTTATACAATATGTGATGTCTGTAAATCCCCCAATTCAAAAGCAGAGAAAAAGGATAGAACAAATTCAATTCGTACAAAACCTCCATAGGCCGGAACTCTCTGCAATGCTTCCTTATCAGATTTCTTTTAAACTTATCTATCGCATCATTACTTTCCCTTGTAACCCCTATTACAGCAGCATTATACACCACCGGCATCAACTTGTTCAAAATGAAACAGATATTTTCAGCATACAATTCCTGTTCCATGTGCTCATTAAAAACAGTCAAGATAAAAATAAAATCCTTTGCCGGCTTGTCAAAGTCCGTTTTCGCCTTATTCATGGTTGAGAAAGGATTTGAACGCCTGTAGAAATAAGTAAAAGAATTGACGGAAGCAAACGTTTCCACCTTTTTATACAGAAAATAGCACCACAAAAAGTCCTCAAACAAAATGCCCGTCCTGAAATAAATGGCATTCTCTGTCAGCACCTCCTTTCTGATCAATCTGTTGACCGGAGTGGATGTTATTTTCGAATCCAGAAACAGCTTGTTGATACGTATCCGTCCTTCCGTATATCTTTGCAAATCACTGTTTTTGTTTTCCATCCCTTCTGAATAAGAATCCCCCTGCACCAAGTCAATCCCCGGATATCTTTTCGTTTCCTCCCATAATTTCTCCAGACAATTCTCATAAAGTATATCATCCGAATCTATAAAAAAAAGATAACCACCCCGGGATAGTTCTATTCCCTTGTTCCTTGCCGCAGAGACTCCTTCATTCCTCTCATTTCTCACGATCCTAAAACTGATGTTCCCTTTATATCCGGCCAGCTTTTCCTCTATCAGGCGCATACTGTTATCCGGAGAGCAATCATCAATGATGATACACTCAAAACAATCAAAAGTTTGGTTGATTATGGAATCAAGACATTCTGATACGTATTTTTCCACCTTGTAAACCGGCATCACCACCGTTATCTCTTTCATCATTATCTGCTAATCATTATAAAATGCAATATTCGCAAAAACAAATGATACTCACAACATTCCAAAGACTTTAATTACTAAATAGCCCCATCTTCATCCATTGAAACCCACTTTTTACTCCGAATACAGCCGACATTCCATAAAAAAACGGATATGGACAGGAATTTCAACAACTTCTTATTGGATATATAAAAAGAATACACTATTTTTACGGAAAAACAAACCAGGGGAATGAAAATAGTATATGTATACGACTCCATAGCCCGTATAGGAGGCATGGAACGGATTTTAACGGATAAGATGAATTACTTGGCCGAAATTTATGGGCACGAGGTCTATCTTATCACTTCTTCCCAAGGCAATCATCCTTTTTCTTTCCCGTTATCCCACAAAGTGGAACATATCGATCTGGATACAAAGTTTCATTTGCAATACCAGCATCCGCTTCTGGAACAATTGAGAGTGGGATGGACTTTGAACCATAAATTCGAACAAAAATTTAAAAAAGAGATTAGGCTCATCAATCCCGATATCATATCAGGAAATACCAGTTTCAAAGCGGATTTGATCTGTAAATTAGACTGCAAGGCAAAGAAAATCATTGAATCGCATTGCGCCAAAATATACACCCGGATACCTGTAAACCGCAAAAAGAGTTTTTTTAAAGATATAAAAGACAGATACGTCAGTTACCAATGTTTCCGTGATGTAAAACGATACAGCGATGTCATAGTCACACTGACACAAGGAGATGCCGCCATGTGGGGACAACATCCGAATATACATATCATTCCGAACACCACCTCTATTGATATACAAACAATCAGCTCCTGTGAGGCTCCCCGTGTAATAGCGGCAGGCAGACTGACCTGGCAAAAAGGATTCGACAGACTGATTAACGCATGGAATATCGTGCAGAAACGCCACCCCGACTGGATACTGGATATATTTGGTGAAGGATTTTATAAGGATAGCTTAACCCGGCAGATTAAAGACAGAAAGCTGGAACACTCCATCACAATTCATCCTTTTACACAAAACATAACGCAAGAATACCTGAACAGTTCCATTCTGGCCCTAAGCTCCAATTACGAAGGTTTTGGACTGGTCTTGATCGAAGCCATGAGTCTGGGTGTTCCTTGTGTTTCTTTCGACTGTCCTTTCGGTCCATCGGAAATCATCAGAAACCAGGAAGACGGACTCCTCGTCAAAAACGGAGATATACAAGGATTTGCCAACGCTCTTTGCCACTTGATAGAACATGAAGCAGAAAGAAAAGCTTTTGGCAAAAGAGCTAAACAAAATATAACACGCTACTCACTCCGAAACATCATGCCGCAATGGGAAATGTTGTTTCATAAACTGACTGAAAAATGACCATCGTTTATCTATACACAGCACTATGCACCGTGGGAGGCGCAGACCGGAGCATCATCCAAAAAGCGAACTATCTGGCTGACGAAATGCATCAGGATGTATTTATTATCACAGATTCACAAAAAGAACGCCCGCCCGTTTTCCCGATATCTCCCAGAATCAGGCACATTGACATAGGAATTGATTTTGACAGACAATATCATCACAACCTGTTAGTAAGAGGATATTATTATTTTACCCTGATGCACCTGTACAGAAAGAAGCTGGAGTATTGGCTGAAAACCTTGAAACCGGATATTGTCATCAGCACATTGGGCCGAGAATTGGATTTTCTGACACAACTGGATGATGGAAGCGTAAAAATAGGAGAATCCCATATAGCCAAACCATACACTCGTAACCTGCATCTGATGGAACAACGGGGATTCCCATACAAGCAAATCGCACGGCATTGGAAAAAGAAACAGGAGGAGGCTGTAAAAAAACTGGATGCGCTGGTTGTTCTGACACAACATGATGCGGATAATTGGAAAGAAGTGAAGAAGGCTTGTGTCATACCGAACTTCTTACCTTTCTCACCCGAAAAAGGGAGTTCCTGCCTGGAGAAAAGAATCATCAGCATAGGAAGATACAGCGAACAGAAGGGGTATGACCGCCTGATTGAAGCCTGGATCAAAGTCAATCGGAAGCATCCCGACTGGCATATCCGCATTTACGGAGAAGGACAGGATAGGAACAGTCTGCAAGAGCTTATTGAAAAGCATCATATAGAAAACAGTTTTTCACTATGCCCTCCGACAAAAAGCATTCAAGAAAAATATCTGGAAAGTTCCATATACGTCATGAGTTCACGATTTGAAGGATTACCGATGGCACTTCTGGAAGCGATGGCATGTGGTGTTCCCTGCATTTCATTCGACTGTCCATACGGACCTGCCGAGATTATCACTCCGGAAGAAGACGGAATACTGGTGAAGAACGGAAACACGGACGAACTGGCTGACGCGATATGCCGGCTGATAGAGGATACGGACAAACGCATACGGATGGGAAAGCAGGCCCAAAAGAATATCCAACGTTATTCACGCGAAGAAGTGATGAAACTGTGGGATGAACTATTCAACACCTTAACAACTGCCCGACCATGAATATCATCTACCTCCTTTTCCACGGACTATCCCCTTACAGCGGCATCAGTAAAAAGATCTTGCATCAGGTTAAAGGCTTTGAAGCATGTGGACACCGGGTAAGTTTATGCACATACAGCATAGCGGACAACGGCCACCGGGCAAGGATGATAAACGATGAAATAATAGAAGACTACGGAACAGGCAAACCGGCTGCGGCGAAAAGAAGAGTTTCCTACCAATGCATATACCGCTATGCTATAACACATCAAGTGGAATTAATCTATGTACGCTCTTTCCATAATGCAAATCCGTTCACCATCCGGCTGTTCAGCAAACTGAGAAAAGCCGGAATTAAAATAGCGATGGAAATACCTACCTATCCTTACGACAGCGAATACGCCGGTTTTCCACTGGTCACACGCCTAGGGATACAAGTGGATAAAGTATTCCGAAAGACATTGGCAAAACACGTGAACGCCATCGTCACTTTCTCAGACTATCACTGTATATTCGGCCAACGTACCATTCAGATATCCAATGGAGTTGACTTTGATTCCATTCCGCTGAAAAAGACGGTTTCTAAAAATACCTCCGTCATTCATCTACTAGGAGTGGCCGAAGTACATTATTGGCACGGTTACGACCGCCTGATAGAGGGTTTGGGCAAATATTACCAAAACCCGGCAAACACAACCGTATTTTTCCACATCGCAGGCGGTATATGGAAATCCGAAATGCATGATTCACAACACGCTCCCGGATTTTATGAACTTATCAACAAATATCATATAGAAAAATATGTCATCTTCCACGGACAAAAAATGAACGAGGAACTAGACGAATTATTCAACGAAGCAGACTTTGCCATCGGCAGTCTGGCACGCCACCGCAGCGGCATCGACAAAATCAAAACATTAAAAAACAGAGAATATGCAGCACGGGGAATACCTTTTGCATATTCAGAAACAGATGAAGACTTTGACAAGATGCCTTATATACTGAAAGTTCCGGCCGACGAAAGTCCCATAGATATCCACCGGCTTATCCGGTTCTATATGGAACTGGATCTGTCTCCTTGTAAAATAAGGGATTCCATTAAAAACCTGTCATGGAAAGAACAGATGATGAAAGTAATAAACGACCTGTAATACTCCCGCCTATGATCCGAATCGCCTATTGTACCCCCTCTCTCCATATCCCCGGAGGAGTGGAAAGGGTACTGACCACCAAAGCCAATTATCTGGCGGAGAATGGTAATTATGACATATATATTTTGCTGACTGACGGAAAAGGCAAGCCTCCCTGCTATACTTTATCGCCCAAAGTAAAAATCATCCAACTGGATATAGATTTTGAAGAATTATGGGAACTCCCTCTCTGGAAAAAAGTGCCGGTTTATCTGAAAAAACAAAGAATATACCGACGCAAGCTCTCTGCCGCCTTGTCTCACCTCAAACCGGACATCACAGTTTCTTTGTTACGACGGGAAATAAACTTTATCACTTCCCTCAAAGATGGAAGCAAAAAGATAGGGGAGCTACATGTAAACCGGAAAAACTATCGTAACTTTGAAAAGAACGAAAGCAACTTCATCAAGGAACTTTTTGCCAAATTATGGATGAAAAGTCTGGTGAGACATTTAAAAAAGCTGGACAAGTTCGTTGTACTGAGTGAGGAAGACAGAGCAAACTGGCCCGAACTGCAAAATGTAAAAGTTATCAGCAACCCTCTACCCTTTCAATCCGGAACATTCAGCGACTTGAACAATAAACGGATAACCGCAGCCGGAAGATATACTTATCAAAAAGGATTCGATTTGTTACTGGAAGCATGGAGCAAAGTCTGTAACCGACATCCGGACTGGGAATTACATATATATGGCAAAGGAGACAAGACTACATATCAAGTACTGGCCGGAAAATGGAAATTAAAGAACCTTTTTCTTGAAAATGCAACCCCGGATATGCTCTGTAAATACCATGAAAGTTCTATCTTTGTATCAAGTTCCAGATTTGAGGGATTCGGAATGGTCATAGCGGAAGCAATGGCGTGCGGAGTACCTGCCGTGTCATTCGCCTGTCCGTGCGGACCTAAAGACATCATCCGGGACGGGGAAGACGGACTATTGGTCGAAAATGGAAAAACAGAAGAACTGGCCGAAAAAATAAATTATCTGATTGAGAACGAACAAATAAGAAAAGAAATGGGGAAAAAAGCCCGCATCAATGTACAACGTTTTGCTGAAGATGTAATAATGCAACAGTGGATTCAGCTATTCAACAACTTATTAAACGGAACAAAACAATGAAAACAGATTCCCCCTACGACAGAGGAGACATCCATATAAATAAAAATGACAAAGTGCTGGAGATAGGTCCGGGCCATAATCCGACATATCGCTCCAACGTGATAGTCGAAAAATTTATTGACACCAATTACCACCGCTGCGGTGACGTGAAAATATACCCGCATCAGACCTTTGTACATGCCGATGGAGAAAAACTGCCATTCAAAGACAAGGAGTTTGACTACGTAATATGCAATCAGGTATTGGAACACGTGGAACATCCCGAAGCTTTTGTCAAGGAATTATGCAGGGTAGCCCGACGGGGATACATAGAAACTCCCAGTCTGCTGGGCGAATACTTGTTTCCCAAAAAATCACATAAATGGGTTATATTGGATATAGACAACAAACTGGTCTTCTATGAAAAGAACAAGATGCCGGGAAACTATGAAAACGACTATGGAGAATTATTCCTGAATTATCTGCCTTTCCAATCCCTCCCCTACAAACTGCTGTGGCTGACGGAAGGAGATATAACCTTGAACCGTTATGAGTGGAAAGATGAAGTGGAGATACTAGTCAATCCCGAAGATGAATACTACTCCTCTTTCTTCCTCAACAAATGGAACCGGGAAATGGTGGAGAAACTATATCCCCGCCGTTCCGCCCTGACGGAAATGAAGAAGATGATTCAAGCCTTGTTCTATATCCTCAAAAACAAATTCAAATCACGATTCAGTAATCACCGGAATCCGGTCACACTGTCCGAATATATAAAAACGCATGAAGTGGTACGCTGACTATTTATCCATCTATGACAAGCCTTTCACCCAAGCCCCACAAGCGGTTATCAACCAAGTGAAAGACAAGATCCGGCAGCTTGCAACTCATGCTCCGCTGGTTTCGGTGGTCGCCATCGCCCATAATGAAGAAAAGAGGATATTGAGCTGCCTGTGGTCTTTATGTGAAAACCAACATAACTATCCTGTAGAAATACTAGTCATCAATAATCATTCTACCGACCACACCGAAGAGGTACTAAAAGAATTAGGAGTCACCTACTTCAATGAATACCAGAAAGGTCCCGGTTTTGCCCGGCAATGCGGACTGAACCATGCCCGGGGGAAGTATCATCTCTGCATAGACGCCGATACACTTTATCCGCCCCAGTACATCAGTACCATGATAAAGGTCTTACAGGACAAAGAAGTGGCAGGTGCATACGCCCTGTGGAGTTTTCTTCCTAATGAACATCATTTAGGACTTTTCTTCTATGAGACACTACGTGATCTCTATTTGAAAATACAAAATCTGAACAGACCGGAGCTCAATGTACGTGGAATGGCTTTTGCCTTCCACACGGAGACAGCCCGGAAAGAAGGATTCCGGACAGACATACTCCGCGGAGAAGACGGCTCCCTGGCACTGGCATTGAAAAAATACGGAAAATTAAGATTCGTCACCGCCCGCAAAGCCCGTGTCCTTACCGGCTATGGCACTATTTCGGCCGACGGATCCCTGTTCAGCAGTTTCAAAAAACGAGCCATAAAAGGTTTAAGAAGCTTCACGGCTCTTTTCTATAGCAAAAACAATTACGAGGACGAAGATTCTAACTTGATAAAGTAACGACAGATGAAAATAGCAATAGAAGCCCAGCGCATCTTCAGAAAAGAGAAACATGGCATGGACTATGTAGCTCTGGAAACCATCCGGGAACTGCAAAAGATAGACCAACAGAACGAATACTTCATACTGGTCAGCCCAGGAGATGATGTTTGTTTGCAGGAATCCGCCAACATGCATATCGTGACCGTTAATTGGCCATCCTATCCGCTTTGGGAACAGATAGGACTACCGTTGGCTTTAAAAAAAATCAAACCCGACCTGCTGCACTGCACAAGCAACACTGCCCCTGTGTATGGAAACATTCCACTGGTGCTTACACTGCACGACATTATCTTTCTAGAAAAAAAACAAGGCAAGAACCAGTCCATGTACCAAAGACTGGGACGTTTCTACCGAAAAATCATTGTTCCCCAAATCCTTACCAAATGCAAAAGAATCATTACCGTTTCTCATTTTGAATGCAACCGCATCAGTCATTTCCTGCACATTGACAAACAACTGCTTGTCGCCGTATACAACGGCTATTCACAACATTTCATACCCATATGGAACGCACAGGCCATCACTGCCCGATACATAAAGAACCATCCTTACCTGTTCTTTTTAGGAAATACCGATCCCAAGAAGAATACGGCAAGGGTATTGCAGGCATACCGCATTTATTTAAAAAAATCCAGTCAGCCCCTTCCCTTGCTTATCGCCGACCTGAAAGAAGAGATCATAGACGAATATCTGAACCGGGAAGGATTACAAGAAATAAAAAAAATGCTGTATCATCCCGGATACATTCCAAACACAGAACTACCCGCTGTTTATAGTGGAGCATCCGTCTTTATATACACGTCTTTACGCGAAAGTTTCGGCATCCCCATTCTGGAGGCGATGGCCTGTGGAACTCCCGTCATCACCTCAACCACTTCCGCCATGCCCGAAATCGCAGGACCGGAGGGTATTCTGGTCAATCCGTTCGAACCGGAGGAAATTGCTTCCGCCCTCCTTCATTTAGAAGAAAATGCAGAATTCTATCAGTCACAAACTGCATATGGACTAGAAAGAGTCCGTCGGTTCTCATGGGAGAACACAGCCAGAGAAATATTGAATATATATAAAGAAATACTAGCATGAACACTCTTGAAATCCTCTTCTTCGTTCTCCTGTTCATTGTATTCTACACCTATGTGGGATACGGAATCCTGTTGTGGATATTGGTAAAAATAAAACAAAGTTTTATTTCCTTCTACGATACGGACGAACCGAAGCAAGAAACCTGCCGGAACGGCAACAACACCGACCTACCCGAAATCACCCTGTTCATCACCGCCTATAATGAGGAACAGGTAGTAGACGGAAAGATGAAAAACTGCCAAGAACTGGATTATCCCAAAGAGAAACTGCATACCGTATGGGTAACGGACGGCAGCAATGACCGAACCAATGAAAAATTAAAAGCGTATCCCGATGTCACCCTATTGTTCGTCCCCGAAAGAAAAGGAAAAACAGCCGCTATGAACCGGGGCATGGGATTTGTCACCACACCTTTGGTCATATTCACAGACGCCAATACATTTATTAATCCGCAGGCCGTTCGCGAGATAGTAAAATGTTTTAACCATCCGCAGGTGGGATGTGTGGCAGGAGAAAAACGGGTGGACATGTACAGTACCGAAGGAGCGGTTTCCGGAGGAGAAGGATTGTACTGGAAATATGAATCATGGCTGAAAAAAATGGATTATCAGCTCTATTCCGCCATAGGTGCTGCCGGAGAATTATTCGCCATCCGCACCCCGTTATATGAGGAAATGCCTGAAGATACCCTACTGGATGATTTTATGTTGTCCCTGCGTATCGCCATGAAGCAGTATACGATAGCATATTGTGATACGGCATATGCCTTGGAAAGCGGATCGGCCGATATGAAAGAAGAGGAAAAAAGAAAAGTACGTATCGCGGCAGGAGGATTGCAGTCTGTCTATCGTTTGAAAGAACTGCTGAATCCGCTACGTTATGGAATCCTCAGTTTTCAATATGTTTCCCATCGCGTACTGAGATGGTCGGTAACCCCGGTCGCCTTGTTTCTGCTCTTTCCCTTGAATATCCTGCTGGTTGTCTGTAGTGAAAGCCTCCCGGTTTATTTTCTTTTTCTTCTGCTGCAATCCGCATTCTACCTCGGGGGAGTTTATGGCAGCCTCTTGTCTGCCAAGTCCGTAAAGAACAAATTCCTTTATATTCCCCCTAAATTCCGCAGCATTTTAGTTTAACTTATTTTATAAGTACCTGAGCAACAAAAAGTTGCTCAGGATTTTGCCATGTCAGATTTTTCACCTATCTTAGTGTTGCAAATCAAAATATGTATCAAAC
>OKWH01000009.1_pt1 | contig 141250 bp, 129 predicted proteins | sample 1607021 | NCBI WGS metagenome assembly OKWH01 (sample SAMN04414076, study PRJEB24778) | human gut metagenome | material: faecal | host: Homo sapiens | reverse complement strand
GCTTCCGGTGATGGCTGTGGTCTTGGCGGTATGGCAGGCTTTGGTGTATCTGTCTGCTTTCTGCTTTCTTCTGGTACAGCTTTCTGCTCTTTGAAATCTGTGTTCTCCGGTCTTGCTTCAAGCTCTTTGGAAATTACTTTATCTGCAAGCTCCAGAGTTTTGAGAAATACTTTGGAGATTAACAGTTCTAATACTGCAATGGCAGTACCGATAATGGAAGATAACAGATTCGGTCTGTTTCCGTAAAGCCATACGGATTCCACAATCTTGTCCGTTATCCGTTCCTTTTTTATCTGCATGATTTCTGACTTGGAAACACCCGTTACAATCGCTCTGTCAACAGTCTGATTCCACAAGGTGCGTTTACTGTTGTCTGCCTCAATCTCGGTGGCTTTCGGATTGTTCTTACCAATCTTTTTGGTGGCAAGATACATACCGCCACGCTCAAAAACTTCTAACCGCTGGCTTTTATCCCACACATACTGATTGATAAGATTGGTATAATCCTGCTTGACGGTATCAAGGAAATTTTCAGCCTTGAAGTGTTTATCCTTAATGGAGAAAATCTGTCTTTCGTATACCTCACCTTTGTGAATCACCTTACATCTTTTACGGATATTTCCTTCTTCATCAAGTATCTCTTTCTTGGTGCGTACATGATTTCCCTTTTCGTCATAGAACATATTGCGGGTGGCAACCTTTTCTATGGGCTGTTCCAAGAGTGTACGCTCCGAAAAAATGAGATGGATGTGATAGTTGGTTTTCCGCTTATTGTGATGCAGGGCTGCGATACAGTCCGTTCCGTAAGTCTGTCTGAAATGGTCTGTAAATATCTGCAACAGTCTGTCTGGAGGATACTCCGTAAAAGATTCCGGCAGGGCTATGATCAATTCCCTTGCCTCAATACATTTCCCCTCCGTACCGCTTTTTTTAAATTCTGCCTGATTATATTTTGCAAGGTCAGTCCAAAAATTACGGTCTGTGGTTTCATATACCGCATACAGATTTTCCTGCTTCTTTGGGCTTGAAATATAATAAATTCTTCCCCGGACATTGTGGAGCTTCGTCATCTGAATAAATGAATTTCTTGGCATGTGCTTCCTCCTTTCCGTATCTGCCAAGTACGAAGCTGCAAGAAATGAGGATGGGAAACTTTCTAATGTGAAAGTGAGTAGGCTACATAGGTAGCCTGTCTACGAACATATCCGCCTGTCGGCGAAAGCTCCCAGCAGGGCGAAATACACAGAGTACAAATCGTAAGATTTGTGCGAGGGGTGTATTTCGCTCTCAAACGCCGAGGGCTTGTATAAAAAAGTTTCTTCCCCACTTCTTAAATTTCCGGTTGTATCTTAGAGGAAGCACATGGTATAATCTATTTGCGTGTAGGTATATCATGGCTTCGGTCAGATACATACCTTAGGGATGGTCTTAGGACTGTCCCTATTTAATTTGTCACATTTCTTGTGACAGCTCTGACATTTCCTTTGTCCCTTAAGTCCCTGCCTTCATTGGCGGTCATGAACTTTTCAAGCATATCCGTTTTGATAAGGACTTTCCGTCCTACCTTCAATACCGGAAGCTTTTTCCATTCTACCAGTTTCCGCAGGGTATTTCTGCCGATACCCGTATAGTCGGCAGCTTCCTCAATGGACAGTGCAATCGTCACTTCTGTCATTAAAACACCTCCTCTTGTATTGCATAATGCCATTTTGTGACTATGCCTACTATATAACTTTTATATCTTCTTGTCAAGCGTTACGAAATTTTAAAAGCAATTATTAACTTGCATATTGCAATGCTATTTTTACTGTGTTATACTTTAGCCATACCGAAAAAGGAGGCGTATCAGAATGAAAGATAAAGAATTACGCAAGTTAATCGGTAGCAGGGCAAAACAACGCAGACTGGAATTAGGTGTCAACCAGCCTTATATAGCAGAAAAGATGGGAGTTACCGCTTCCACCATACAGCGGTATGAGGCAGGAACGATTGACAACACCAAGAAGCTTGTTCTGGATGGTCTGTCGGAAGCACTTCATGTATCAGTGGAGTGGCTGAAGGGCGAGACGGAAGAAATGACAAGTGATGTTACGGATAAAAGGGAATTACAGATTCGTGATACCATGACTTCCATTCTCTCCAAACTGCCTTATGATATGAAGGCAGACGAAGCGGATTTTTCCAAAGATTTACTGCTGCTGATGTTGAAGGAATACGAATTATTCGTTGATTCCTTTCAATATGCCTGTAAGAATTTTAAAGGGAATACGGAAGATGCCACAATTGCAAAAGTAATGGGGTTTGAATCCAATCAGGAATATAATGAGATTATGTTCCTTAGGGAAATCACCCATACGGTAAACGCACTGAACGACATGGGCGACATTGTAAGGCTCTATTCCAAGAATCCCGAAACGGCAGCCGTAAGGCTTGCAAATCTTCTTTCAGAGAAAGACTCCGAACCGGTATAGATTAGACAACCGGAGTTATGATATACTTACACGCAGAAAGCATTTCATCAGTTCCGATTGTCGATATCGAAAGGAGTAACGATTATGGCAAAAGGTTCTGTAAGAAAGAAAGGCAAGAAATGGTACTACCGCTTCTATGTGGAAGATGCAAGCGGTAATCTGGTGCAGAAGGAATTTGCAGGTACGGAAAACAAAAGCGAAACGGAAAAGCTGTTGAGGCAGGCAATGGAGGATTATGAAGTCAAGCGGTTTGTTGCAAAGGCTGAAAACATCACACTCGGAGAGTTGCTTGACCTGTGGGCTGAGGAAGAATTAAAGACAGGCACATTGAGTAATGGAACGGTTGGTAATTATCTTCAGACAATTGGGAGAATCAAACAACACCCTATCAGCAAAAGGAAACTGAAAACGGTGACTTCGGTACACCTGCAGGAGTTTATGGATTTGCTCTCATTTGGAGGCACTGTGGGAGATTTTATATCAAAAGGATATTCCATTGATTATGTAAGGTCATTTTCAGCAGTATTGCAACAGTCATTCCGGTTTGCGGTATTTCCGAAACAGTTTATTACCTTCAATCCAATGCAGTATGTGGTGATGAGGCATAAAAAGGAAGAAACGGATTTGTTTGCGGATGAAACAGCCACAGATAGAGACAAGGTTAAACCGCTTTCCTTTGAAATGTACCGGAAACTGATTGAACAGCTTGGAAAACGAAGTGGGGATGCGATTCTTCCGGTTCAGATAGCATACTTTACAGGTCTCAGACTTGGAGAGGTAGCAGGTCTGACATGGCAGGATATCAACCTTGAAGAACAGTATCTCACTGTACGCAGGAGCATCCGCTACAATGGTGCTACCCATAAGCACGAAATCGGTCCGACAAAGTGGAAAAAGATCAGGGTTGTTGACTTTGGCGATACCCTCGCAGATATTTTGAGGAATGCAAAAAAGGAACAGCACAAAAACCGTTTTCAGTATGGGGAACTCTACCAGCGGAATTTTTACAGAGAAGTAATGGAAAAGAATCGGGTGCATTACGAGTATTATCATTTGGGAATGACAGAGAATGTGCCGGAAGATTACACCGAAATCTTCTTTGTATGCTTAAGGGAGGATGGTTGTCTGGAACTTCCGGCAACCATAGAAACAGCCTGCCGGACAGCAGGAAGAAAAGTACCGGAGCTTGAAGGTTTCCATTTCCACACACTGAGGCATACCTACACGACAAACCTCTTATCCAACGGGGCTCAGCCTAAGGATGTGCAGGAACTGTTAGGACACTCAGACGTGAGTACCACCATGAATGTCTACGCCCATGCTACAAGGGAAGCAAAGCGGACTTCCGCAAGACTTCTTGATAAAGTGGCAGGCAACGATTAAACAACTGAATAATGAATTTTCCCTTGTAATTATCCCATAAGGGCAAAAACAAGGGAAAAGGATACATATATAGAATTTTCAATGGCGGGAAGCCTTGAAAATAGGGGAAAGTTAAGAGAGTTAATAGATAAATTCCAGTTTGGAGAATTGAAAAAAACGGAATTTACCTATTAAGACATATAAACTCTTGACAATAAAACTCCTATATAGTATGTTTTTAATAAACTACTATATAGGAGCTTTTGTATGGAAATGAATGGAGGATTTCTTGTCACCAAAATAAAACAGCTTGGAGACCGGATTTTCGAGAAGATTCTCAGTGAAAAGAATATTGATGCGTTTAATGGAGCCCAGGGACGTATTCTTTATGTGCTGTGGCAGGAGGATGGTATCTCAATCAGGTCACTCTCGACTAAATGCGGATTAGCGATAACATCTCTTACTACGATGCTGGAAAGAATGGAAAATCAAGGGCTGATAAGCCGTGTTCAGTCTGAAACGGACAAAAGGAAAACACTCCTGTTTCTGACTGAGAAAGCACATGCCTTAAAGGGCGAGTACGATTCTGTATCTGATGAGATGGGCAGTATTTACTACAAAGGTTTTTCAGAGGAAGAAATTACCCGGTTTGAGGAATGTCTCGACCGCATCAGAAAGAATCTTGAGGAGTGGCAGAAGTCATGAGTATTTGTATCAAAGATCAGATTCAGAACATGAATATTGTCATTGGCTGCACAGTGGGGTGTACATATTGCTATGCCCGCAACAACGTGAAACGCTGGCATATGATTGATGACTTCGCTAACCCTGAATTCTTTCCGGGTAAGCTCAAGATGATGGAAAAGAAACGTCCGCAGAACTTTCTTCTTACCGGCATGAGCGATCTCTCCGGATGGAAGCCGGAATGGAGAGACGAGGTATTTGTAAAGATCCGTGAAAATCCGCAGCATCAGTTCCTGTTCCTTACCAAGCGACCTGATTCGCTGGATTTTGATACCGATCTGGAAAACGTATGGTTTGGCGTTACGGTGACGAGGAAAGCAGAACTGTGGCGTATCGACGCCCTTCGGAAAAACGTCAGAGCAAAACATTACCATGTTACCTTTGAGCCGTTATTTGATGATCCCGGCACAGTTGACCTTTCCGGAATCAATTGGATCGTTGTCGGCACCATGACCGGAGCTCAGAGCAGGAAGATTCATACGGAGCCGGAATGGGCATGGTCTCTGACGGACCAGGCACATAAGCTCGGCATTCCGGTGTTTATGAAGGAAGACCTTGTCCCTATCATAGGGGATGAAAATATGATTCAGGAAATGCCGGAAGAATTTAATAAAGTGTTAGAGGTACAGAAATCATGGAAGAAGTAATGAATGGAATCCTCATTCGTGAGGTGGAAACAAAGAACATCATGACTAAGTCTAGTCTGCCGGTAGGCGGTTACTCGGTCAATCCCTATGTGGGCTGTACACATGCCTGCAAGTATTGCTATGCTTCTTTTATGAAGCGCTTTACCGGGCACAAGGAGGAATGGGGCACTTTCCTTGATGTGAAGCATTGGCCGGAAATTAAAAATCCGAAGAAATATGCCGGACAGCGGGTGGTCATCGGTTCTGTGACAGATGGCTACAATCCACAGGAGGAGCAATTCGGGAATACCAGAAAACTTCTGGAGCAGCTGATCGGCAGTGACGCAGATATTCTGATCTGCACAAAGTCGGATATTCAGTTGCAGAACTTACCGATATCCAAAATGAATTGCGCTGATTCCACGGAGAGGCCGTTGAAACTGCCGGAACCTGTCTTTCACTGCGTGGACATATTTCATCATCAGCCGGATAATATCGATGTGCCTTCCAGAATCCCTGCGCATGAAGAACTTTCTGGCTGTTTTTAATGCTGAAGAAAAGTCAAGTTCATAGAGATACTTGTTGCTGCCATCCCGTTTCTTTTTCAGGTTTTCTTCTGCCGCTTCGTTTGCGATAAAAATGCCGAAATTGCATTGGAACAATTGGTGCCTGACACAATAAACTTGCAATAGGCTGCTTTTTTCTGTTGAGCAAGAAGTATCTTTTAATTCATATTTAGGTGGTTTGTCAATAGCAATAATATTTAATGCATAATCTGATTTAAGAGTGAATTTCAAATTTTAGATTTTCAATAATCATGGGATAAAAATAACAGGGAGGATTATAGTTTTCGGAATAAAGCCGATATATAATATTAGAAACAATAAATAATAAAGAACGGATTCAGAGAAGGAGGACAAAGGATATGTCAATGAATGTGAATACAACGGGTACTGTTTATGGAAGTTATCAGAATACCTACAAGGCAGGTACAGTAGATAAGAAAAAAGAAACAGCGAAAACAACAGAAAATGATAAGGTCAAGAAAAATGTGACAGAAAGTATAGCCGAAAAAAATCTAAGTAAAGAGGCACAAAAAATGCTTAAAGATATGCGTGGCTCAAGAACAGATATGGACTTTATGGTTGCAGATTTTGAAAATGGTGATAATGCTAAAGATATTTTAGCACAAAGTGATAAAGAGTTTACGGTTATTTTCTCAAAGGAAGAAATGGAGAAGATGGCATCCGATCCCAAATATTATGCTGAAAAGATGCATAGTATTGAAGGTGCTTTGCGTATGTCGGATGAAATCAATGCTCAGTTTGGATTTGAAAGAGCATTTGGTAAGACAAACGGAATAGAAAACAGTGCAGATACTGATACAAAAATAACAAAGTTTGGTATTTCTTTTAATAGTGATGGAACTACAACATTCTTTGCTCAATTAGAAAAAACATCAGCTAGTCAGAAAGAATATCTTGAAAAAATTCAGGAAAAGAAAGCTGCGGAGAAGAAAGAGGCGAAGAAAAAGGAACAATTAAAGCAAATTGAAGTAAAAAAAGCTACTGTTCAAGCAAATTCAAAAGATGAACTTTTGGATAAAATTAAAAATATTGAATGGAATTCTATCAAACCAGAGGATAATAAAATCGGTGGAAGATTTGATTTTTCAATTTAGTATATTTAGATGGGGATGATTACATAAAGTATGGAGATAGATTCATTATGAGAAAACGTTTTTTTTCTATTATTGTATGTGTTGTCATGCTTTTTACAATGAATGTCACAGCTTTTGCGGCAGAAACTCAGGAAAATTATTCGGAGACGGAGAAAACAATGACATTTGAAATAACTCCGACAGCATTAACTTCTGGATCATCACGACATTCTGTTGGAATGTTAAATTCCTTTTTTGGAACAAATGATACAGTGGCAACTTCCGCTCTTGGTTCTTTTACAATCAGCAGCACATCTGTTCCGTCAGGCTCCACAATCAGTAAAATAGTGGTTACATCCACAAAAAGTAGTGGAAGTAGTGGAAACATCGAATTATTTGTTGCTAAAGATGAGGATAATGGAGATGGCACATTTGACAGATATACAGACAGCAAAAGTTGGAATAGTTCTCTTACTTTTGCAGATTTTGGCAATTATAATTTAAGCCCTGTTGGAAATTATTATGTTCAATTTGAATCTACAAGGTATTCAACGGGAACTGTTGCAGCAGCAACATTAAAAAATATTTATGTCACAGTATACTATCATTAAAATTTTATAATCCCCATTCTAAACAAGCAAAGATGTTGTTATTCAGTTAGCAGCATCTTTGCTTTTAATTGTATAATTGATATGACTATTGAGTTAGAATGACATTGATAGCGATAGAAAGCTATATATTACAGAAGCAGACTTTGATAAAAAAGCATTTGAGAGATTATATAAATTGAATATTATATAATCAGAGGTATATAGAACATGCACAGAGACACTATATTTCAATATGAAACAATGGTGCCTGACACAATAAAAACGCATAGCCAAACTTCGCTCGGTATAACTGCCTGATTGTGTCGAAATTCGTATTTTATCAATTATATCTGATAAAACTAGATTTGCGGTATTGAAAATCAGTTATAGCCGTGGTACCATATAGACAGTTTCAGAAGGGAGGCTGGTCTACATGATTAAACGAGAAATTTATATGAGCCGTATCCGTCCTTTTATCGGAAATGAGCTGATAAAGGTTCTGACAGGGATTCGCCGTAGTGGAAAATCTGTCATGCTGAGCCTGATCCAAGAGGAACTTGCCCAAAACGGGGTCCAACCAGAACAGTTTATTTCCCTGAATTTTGAGAACATGAGCAATGCACACCTTTGTACGGCTGTTGCATTGCATGATGAAATCCTTCGCAGAACAAAAGAAATCAGCGGCAAGGTTTATCTGTTCTTCGACGAAATCCAAGAGGTGGCTGATTGGGAAAAATGTATCAACTCTTTCCGGGTGGAGCTGGATTGTGATATATACATTACCGGTTCCAACGCCAAGCTGCTTTCCGGTGAGCTTGCCACTTATCTTGCCGGACGGTATGTGGAGTTCGTGATTTACCCGTTTTCATTCAGAGAGTTTATGGAGCTGTATCACACCGTTTACGAAGGTGCAGACGAAAGACAATGCTTTACAAAATATCTGACGCTGGGAGGAATGCCCTATTTGAGCAACCTTCGCTACGACGATGCCGCCAGTCGTCAGTATTTGCGGGACTTGTTCAACTCCGTAGAGCTGAAAGATATTATCAAGCGAAACAATATCCGTGATGTGGATATGCTGGAGAGAATTATTGCTTATATAACTTCCAACATCGGCACTACCTTTTCTTCCACAGCCATTTCCAAGTATCTGAAAAGTGAAGGGCGCTCCGTTTCACCAGAAACGGTACTGAACTACATCAAAGCCTGCACGGACGCATTCCTGTTTTATCAGGTGAAGCGCCAAGACCTCCAGGGAAAGAAAATCCTGACCGTCAACGAGAAATACTATGTTGCAGATCATGGTGTCCGGGAAGCCGTGTACGGTGGCAACATGAAGGACATTAACCTTGTCCTTGAAAATGTTGTCTACATGGAGCTGCTGCGCCGTGGTTATTCTGTGACTGTTGGGAAAGTCTCTGACAAGGAGATTGACTTCGTATGTGAAGATCATGGGAAAAAGCTGTATGTTCAGGTTTCCTATCTACTTGCCTCGGAGGAAACCATCCAGCGTGAGTTTGGGGCGTTTGCCGGTGTTCGTGACAATTTCCCGAAATACGTTGTAACGATGGACGAACTGGATATGAGCCGAGATGGAATCAAACACCGCAATATTCGTGACTTCCTGCTGGCAGAGGAATGGAACTGAAATGTTCTTCTTTCACCAGAAGATATGCAGAAGTTCTTCCAATGCCGAGAATGAAAAAACAATGGTGCCTGACACAATAAATATTATGATATGTCTGTATTTAACCGCTGTATAGAAACCGGAAATGTTCTCTTAATACTGGAATGTTGGCAGGATGTCCATGTCCACCCGGCGCTTGTCAGTATCCCAGTGAAATGGGAATACAGCTCGCCGTATGGACTTTTGTATGCTCTGAATCCGCCGGATGATGTTATGCAGTTTGAAAACAATGGTGCCTGACACAATAAATATTGTATAAATGTCAATGCTGTTGTGGTACATGTTGTATTCTGCGTAAATGGTATTCATGTTGTGTCTCCTTTAAACCAATAAAAATATAGAAGCATTTCAATCAGTTCACCATGTCACTTTTATTTTGTGTTATACTGTTTTATATAATTTTCTTGCCCTTGTTTTTGCCCTTATCAGAGTTCGTAAACACTGGTGGGACGATATAACGCAAGGGAAACAATAAGGGAAAGCTCACCTGCGATAAACTTTGTGTTTTCAAGGGATTGAGAGATATTTGATAATAAAATATAACAGTTATTAAATCCCTTGGAATATATGAAATCTCAATTCCAGTTTGACGAGGAGGTGCTTTACATGAATAAGAGTATATCAAGGATTATCGGTGTGATAATGCTGATTGTAGCTTTTGTATTTATAATGTTTGCATTGAACCATCCAGAAAAGAGTTTTCCTTGGAACAATACAATTACGTGGTTACTGTATGGTGTATATTTTCTTGTGACAGTAGTGCTGCTTATTGCTCCTAAAATGAAGAAGTGAGAAATTCCCGTTTATTGGGAAGTCACAGAGAACGAAAATCGATATTTATAGGAGGTAAAGCAGAATGAAATGTCCATATTGTGGTGAAGAAATGATAAGAGGATACCTAATGAGCTCACGAGACATTACTTTTGCAGTTGATAATCTGACAAAAGTTTTTCGCATTAAAAAATCGGACGATCTGGAATTAAGTAAAGGTTCAGAAGGAATCCCTCATTGTGAAGCTTATCGTTGCAATAGTTGCAAAAAGATTTTGATTGATTATGCGAATAGATAACTACTTCACCAAGCACATTTTTCAACCGGAATGTGTACCGCCCATGCAGAGCCAACACATTCCGGTCTGTTAAGGAACAAATCAGCCCTTACTACGATAGCAGACACCGAACCAACTATGCGCAAAAGACAAGTTTAACGAATAGTTCCTATGTAATTGCCCTTGCTGACCTTTAGCCAGGGCAATTACTGTTTTATCGTTATACTTGAATTTTGCGCATACATTAAAAGCTATTTGTTGGCATCTTCAAACATTTTTCTTTTCTCGTCTTGTGATAAGCCGTTGTCTATCTTCAAGGCAAGATCGTATAATTGTTTTTTGATGTCATCATTTCCATAACGGTACAAGTTCAGTATTAGCTGTTCATCGGCTTCTAGCTTTTCTTTTTCATTACTTGCAAGGTCTGCGTATATTAAACTGTTTACATACGGATTGATAAATCTGTAACCCAGATCAAGCGCACGGGCTTCTATATATTCTTTCATTCCCTTAGGTACATGGATATTGAGACGCTCGTACTTCTGTTTGTTGTACTCGTTATTGTATTTCACTTTATCGTATGCCATAAATTCCCCTTTCTGCACATTGTGCAATGTGCTTATACATTTGTTAAATAAGAATGAAAACATTGTGCAATGTGCGGATTGAAACACATTACGCAATGTGCTATCATTCTATTTGTAAGGTAATTATAACACATTGCTTTGCATGATGTAAATGTAGGAACGGTTGTTGTCGGTACATTGGTAACCGTCTGAGAAATGATAGCGTGAAAACTGCTGACAGTTCCGGGCAGTTATATTTCATAGGTTTGCATGAGGTCTACGGACAGTCTGTAAATACTAGGGGTATCGGTACAATGACAACTTAATAATTTGCCACAAAGAAAAGGAGAAAAAAACATGAGTAAAAAAATCGTAGGCAAGCAGAACGTTGATTATGTCAGCAAGAAAACGGGTCAGCCCGTTACCGGTGTAACTCTTCATTGTGTTGGAGAGTCCAGTCGTGTTGAGGGTATGGAGTGCGAAACAATTTTCGTTTCCGGTCGCTCTCCTATGTATGACCAGTGTATCAAGTTCCCTTTAGGTCAGGAAATCAACGTTTCCTATAACCGTTGGGGCACTGCTGAAAGCATCTTGCCTGTGGGTAAGTAATATGACGGTTTCCGGTGGCGATCTAATAGCACCGGTTGTTTCCGGTATGACGGATGCTATTAGCTCACTACCGGAAACTGCCGTACAAGACACTGTACAAGTCGTACAGCAAACTATTGATAACGATATGCTTAATACTATTGCAGATAAATTAGAGGTTACTAATACTCTTCTGCTTGGTATCAATGATAGACTTGATTTTATCATTGCTCTAGGTGTGGCGATAGTGTTTGTAGCAGTTTGTTATAGTATACTGAAAAGCTTTTCAAGATTCTAAAGAAAGGAGGTACAACACTATGGTTACAGCTGAAATGTTAGCACCGATTACTACTACACTTGAATCTAACCTCACCGTTCTGTTACCCGTTGGTATTGCCATTATGGGTACTATGATTGGTGTTGGTCTGATTCCTCGTATCGTTTACAAGTTCCTGTAATGATAATGTAAAAAACGTGGCGCGTGTGGCACTGTCCACCGCGCCTTTTTCATTCATTCAGAAAGGAGATAATATGAAAAAAATAAAAAAGATATTCCTTCTTCTACTGGGAGTAATGATACTTATGTTTGGTACTCTTACGGTATCGGCTGCCGAAAGTGACACTGTTAGTGAAAATGCTAAAAAAGTATATAGTGCGGGTGTTGCTAAAATAGAAAGTAATAAATGGGAAAATATGGGTTTTAAATATTTTCTTTTGACTTATTCTAGTAATTTTGATTACTATAAAATGTTTGTATCTGATGTTCCTTTGCGTTATGTTGCCGGTTCGTTGCGTACTTCTGGTAATGGTGCATCTTATAATTATTTTACCGTTGATTATGATGTTAACAAAGATAAAATGAGTTATGCGGGTATTTCCGGTGGCACTAACACTATTGCAGATAAAGCTATTATAAATTTTGGAGATTCTTTTAACTCTTTGTATGCGAACTATGATGTTTACTCTTCTGACAGTGTTATTTGTATTCATGCTGATAAAACTGGTTTTTTTCCGGTTCCACCGGTGGCACAAGTAGCGGTGGCACTTCCTCCGGTGGTACAGAATCAGGCAAAAGTGATATTGATTACAGCAATAGCTTGTCTAGCATTATTAGTAATATTGTTGGTATTGCCGAAAAAATTACCTCGATTCCTCAACAGGTAGCGGACAAGTTGGGACTTGGTTCCCTTTTCTCTGCTCTCTCTGAAAAGGTGGTAGCTGTCAAGGAAACGTTGTCCGGTATTCCCTCTCTCATTCGTGACCATATCAAGGATATTTTCTCTAACATGATAGATACTGTGGTGTCACTGCCTGGTAAAATCAAGGGTTACATTGTTGATTTGCGTGATACGGTATTGGAAAAACTGCGGTCTATCATACAAGGGATATTGGTTTTACCGGAAAAAATAGGGGATGCAATCAAGGGTCTGTTCTTACCCTCTGACGGCTTTATAGAGGGTAAAATTGAACATTTCCGTGAAAAACTGTTGAGTATGGGTATAGATACTTATGATATGGGTTCTATCTTCAATACGGAAGAACCATTTGCGGATATAACGTGTACTATCGGAGGGCAGACGGTGACTATTGTTCGTATGGATGTAGTGGACAAGGTTGTGAAAAAATTCCGTCCTATCATTCGTGGGTTTATGTGGCTTATGTTGGTATTTTACAACATTAACCAGTTTTTACATTTTATTGGTCAAGAGAGCATGACACTTGGCGGTATTGTCAAAACAGCTGATGCAGAGTCAAAAAGGAGTTGGTTAGACGGATGATATTAGAAACTATAATTAATATATTTTGTGGATTTTTAGATGGTCTGCTGACTGTTTGTGAATTTGTTCAGATTCCTAAACAGGGTATTGAAGCACTTGCGACCGTAACGGCTTATGGCTCGTATGTGGTCGGTGCAGATCTATTGTTGTGTTTTGCGTCCGTGGTGTCTACATGGATTATAGTCAAGTTGTCAGTAGGTATTGGCTTATTTATATGGCGGTTGTTGCCACTTACTTAACAAGCTTGCCCTTAATCTGCGCGCGTGTACTGGTGGCAGTGGGTGCACTCTCCCTCTGCCCCAGTGTGCAAAGATGGTAATGCCCTTGCCCTTGGCTCAACCTTGGCAAGCTATGGTTTTGGACTGCGTTGTTGTGTGGTGGCTATCCGTTGTATGATATTCGTTTGGTAATGCCCTTATCTGTGATCACGGATAGGGACAGAAAGGAGTAATTGTGAAAAACTTAATATGGATACTTCTGTTTGTGGTGGTGGCTGTCGTTCTGTGGCAGTTGCCTTTTTTGATTAAAGTGTTTCGGTGGTTGGTTGTGGATGCATACCGTTTTTTCACTCAACCTCATAAGGTGCATTTGTACGGTATATGGCTGTACTGCGGTCTGTATGGACAAGGAAAAACAATGGCTCTGACGGAGTATCTTGTCCGTATGCGCAGGAAATACGGTGACAAGATTTATATATCAACCAACTACGGTTTTACGGAAGAGGACTTTCCACTTACTACGTGGAAAGACTTATTGACGGAATATGACCGTCCGGTGATATTTGGGTATGATGAAATACAAAATGAGTTTAATTCACGTGACTATAAGAACTTTCCGTATGAACTGGTAAAACTACTCACGCAGAATCGTAAAGGACACGGGAAACAGATCGTGGGAACGGCTCAACGGTTTGGACGTGTGGACAAGACTATACGTGAATTATGCACTCATGTTATCGAATGCCGGAAAGCGTGGTTTGGTCGTGTCACGAAAGAAAAGAAATACGATGTGGATGACTACGAACAAATGCTTGCGGAAATTGACGTTATGAAAAAACGTAAAGTGCCGTGTTCCAGGTATCGTTTTATACAGACGGATGCACTCCGTAATGCTTACGATAGCTTCAAGATGCTTGATTCTGCCCGTACTAAGGAGTATGTGAGTGCGTCTGAAAAACTGGCACAGATACTTGCATCGGCTTCCGGTAACTAGGAAGTCGGGGGCAGTATTACCCCCCGGCTTCTGTCGCAAGTCGCAAAACACTTGCAAGCCTTGAAAAATCAATAGAAAGGAGTTGCGACACAAGAATGTGAACTTCTGTCGCAGTCGCAAAAATGAATGATTATCAAGACAAGCAGTCACGAAAATGGCTGTTGACTATTAACAATCCTAAAGACCTAAATCTTACCCATGAAGAAATAAAAACTACTCTCTCCGGTATGAAAAGTGTTGTTTACTGGTGTATGGCTGATGAAATCGGAGAACAAGGTACATACCACACTCACTTGTACATAGCGTGTTCTAGTGGCTTACGTGCTTCTACTCTTCATAAAAAATTCACTGGTGCGCATAGAGATATAGCACGTGGCACATCGCAAGAAAATAAGGACTATGTGACAAAGTCCGGTAAATGGTCGGTGACTAAAAAAGCGGAAACATCCGTTGACGGTACGTTTGAAGAGTGGGGAGAAATGCCCATAGAACGACAAGGTTCTCGAACTGATATAGCGGATTTATACTCTATGATTAAAGACGGATTGTCCGATTATGAAATACTGGAACAGTCACCGGATTATCTACTTCAGATTGATAAGATAGACAAGGTACGGCAAACAGTACGACAAGAGACCTATAAAAATCAATGGCGCTCTCTCACTGTTACTTATATATGGGGAGATACTGGGAGTGGTAAAACACGGGGAGTTATGGAAAAATACGGTTATGAGAATGTATATAGAGTAACGGATTACTTGCATCCGTGGGACAGCTATCACGGTCAAGACGTGGTTGTGTTCGAGGAGTTCCGGTCAAGTCAACGTATTGGCGATATGTTAAATTATCTTGACGGATACCCCCTCGAACTGCCGTGTAGATACAATAACAAGTATGCTTGCTACACGCAAGTCTATATTATCAGTAATATCCCTATTAGTCAACAGTACACCCAGTTACAAATTGACAGTTTAGAAAGCTACCACGCATTTCTGCGCCGTATCAATTCTGTACACCACTATACGGGCGGTAAGATTGAGATTAGCCATATCAGCTTAGTTGGTAACGGTTTCCGTCCGGTATTGGACGATGAAATTGACATGATACCATTCAAGGAGATAAAAAATGAAAACAGTGAAATGGATTCTTCTATCGTTGAACCTTAACCCCTACACGCATATCGTTGTCAGGCGACATACTCCGCAAGGTGTAACCCCGTTGGGCGGTTCTGACAAGGTATCAGAGATTCTGCGACGGTTTGGTGATATGTACGTGGAAAATACCCATATCACCTCTGACGGCTTGTTTATCATGTACGTAAAGGAGAAATGCAATGTTTGATTTACTTTCTTTTGTAATGTTGTGTATATGGTCTTTGCTTATGTTATTGCTAGGAAAGGTGTTTCGTGATGTGTTGTGAATTTCTGTGTGTGCGTTATAAAGATTGTGCATTCTCACACCACTGTTCTGCTATTATGTGTGTGTTCCGTTATGATAAAGCGTGTGAGAATTGTATATACCGTCTTTCATGCGGTATGCAGAGGAAACGAACTGATTCGTTAAACCGCACTTTTGCAAACAGTACTGCGGACTATTCGCAAGAAGTAACAGTTTAACGAATAGTTCTATGGAAAGATGACTCTGTAACGCTTCTTAAAGCTTGTTTTGGCTGTTTTAGCAGATTTCCGCGGAATCAAGCAATATGGTGAATGGGCCGTCATTTAGCAGGGATACTTTCATATCAGCGCCAAAGATTCCTTTTTCTACCTTGGGAATGCTTTCGCGGCACCTGCTGATGATATATTCGTACAGTTCATTCGCCATATCCGGTTTCCCGGCGTTGATGAAGGACGGACGATTTCCTTTTTTGCAATCTGCGTACAGTGTAAATTGTGATACTAGCAACAATTCACCGTTAACGGCATGCAGATCCAGATTGGTCTTGCCCTGGACATCTTCAAAGATCCGCAGACCAAGAAGCTTTTTAATCATTTTATCGGCAATTTCCCTGGTGTCTGTCTCAGCCACACCGATCAGCACTAGAAAGCCTTTGCCGATGCTGCCGGTTACCTCACCATCTACCTTTACCTCTGCATGCTGTACCCGCTGTATTACAAATCGCATCTGTCTACTTCTCTCCTACGTTTTTCTCTTTTTGATCTTTTTTATCCTGTTCAAAATCAACTTGATCTTTGATCTCATGATCCCTTTGCAGCCTGGAATCCAGCTGATGGAATCCTTCCTCATCAATATTCTTCAGATATGAGTACTTTACAGTCTCTACCGGCAGATCCTTTTTCCGAAGGAAGGTATTGACTACTGCCTTAATCGCCGCATAAATTACCGCAAAAATGGGCACACCGACGATCATACCAAGGATTCCAAATAATCCTCCGAATACCGTGATCGCAAAAATAACCCAAAATCCCGTAAGTCCTGTGGAATTGCCAAGGATCTTGGGACCTAAGAAGTTGCCGTCAAACTGCTGCAATACCAGAATAAATAGTACAAAATAAACACAGTTTAGCGGATGCATCGGGTCAACCACCAGGATCAGAATAGCACTGGGAATCGCTCCCAGGTAGGGACCAAAGAAAGGAATAATATTCGTTACACCTACGATTACACTGACTAAAGCTGCATAAGGCGTCTGCAGTAAGGTGGTTCCGATAAAGCACAGACATCCGATAATAATGGAATCTACGATTTTACCGCCAATGAATCCGATAAAGGTATTGTGAGTAAAACGAAAACTTTTGATCAGTCGGTTGGCGGACTTCTGTTCAAAGAAAGCATATGCCATTTTCTTTGCCTGTCCGGCAAACTTTTCCTTACTTGCCAGAACATAAATAGAAATAACAAATCCTATAATGAAATCCCACAGACCTTTCAGAATATTTATCACACTTAAGGATACTGTCATGATCACCTGACTGGTCTTGGTCAATACTGTATCATTTAACCAATTCTCCAGCTCTACGGAATATTTATCAATCAGAAAAGTAATCTGACTGCCCAATTCCGGATTATCATCCATGATCTTACTGATCCATTTTGTAAAATTGCTGATATAGGTATCAAAATTAGATGCAATGTTTACAATACTGGGAACAATCTGAGAAAGCATCATGGCAACCAGACTGTAGATCAGGGCAATAAACAAAAATGCTGTGATCAGAATGCCGATTCCACGGACAATGGAATTGCGCTTCTTATTTTCCTTCACCTTCAGCTTCCGGCACAAAGGGAATAACAGCTTTGTCTCTATATAATTCAATACCGGAGTCAACAGATATGCCGTTACCAGACCATATAACACGGGCATAAGAATTCCTGTGATCGTATGGAATCCTGCTTTGATACTGTTTCCATGGAATAACAGATAATAGAAACAGATACTGGCTGCAATGGTCAAAAATGCGGTCAGCCCCCAGCGAAAATACTTATTGTTTTTTAAGTCGTATTTCATTCAACTACACCTTTCTTCATAAAATCTTATCCCTTTTAATATACTATGGTTTTGCACTCACCACAAGAAGAAATCTGTCGTTTTTGTTGAAAAAGAATTCCCGGCAGTATAAAATAGATACCAGTAAAAGAATGGAGTTAACAATGACATTACAAAAAGTATTGAGCCGTGTCAGACAGGCTGTGGATGATTATCATATGATCGAAGAAGGTGACCGGATCGCAGTGGGGATCTCCGGCGGTAAGGACAGCCTTACTCTCCTGCTGGCTTTATATGAACTCAGCAAGTTTTATCCGAAGCATTTTACGCTTATTGCAGTAACAGTCGATCTTGGATTTCTCAATCTGAATTTGGATGAAATCCGTACTCTTTGTGCTGACAGAAACATCCCATATACCATAGTGGATACTTCTATTGCCCAAATCGTGTTTGAAGATCGTAAGGAAGACAATCCCTGTTCCCTATGTGCCAAAATGCGAAAAGGTGCTCTGAACGATGCCATCAAAGCGGCTGGATGTAACAAGATTGCATACGCACACCATGAAGATGACGTGGTGGAGACTATGATGCTGTCCCTCTTCTATGAGGGTCGTCTGCATACATTCTCGCCGGTAACTCATCTGGATAAAACAGACTTGACCGTGATAAGACCTCTGATCTACATGAGGGAATCGGAAGTCATCGGCTTTGTGCACAAATATCAGATTCCTGTCGTAAAAAGTCCCTGTCCCGCCGACGGACATACCAGGCGGGAATATGTCAAAGAACTGCTTGGGAAGCTTAACAGAGAGAATCCAGGTGTCAAGGATCGTATATTTACGGCAATTCAAAAAGGAAATATGGAAGGATGGACCGATTACTTTGGCAGTCATTAAAGAAGAAAATTACCACGATGAACAAAATAAGAACAATATTCTGAAGCTTCGTAAGGTACTGGATACGCTTCCACCGTTCTGCAGGGATTTCTTTCGTGGGATTGAACCCTATACATCCACCAGAACCAGGCTTGCCTACGCTTATGACATTCGTCTCTTTTTTGAATTTCTTCATGAGACGAACAGCTTTTGTAAAAAAAGAGAGATTACCGAGCTGCCTTTGTCCGTTCTGGATATGGTACAACGGACGGATATCGAAGAATATCTAGAATATATGAGCCTGTATCAGAAGGACGGAAAAGATATCACCAACGAGGAACGCGGCAAGGCAAGAAAACTTGCCGCTCTTCGGAGTTTCTATAATTACTATTTTCAGAGTGAACGCATTGAGAAAAATACCGCGGCACTGGTTCCCTTGCCGAAACGCCACGAAAAAGAGATCATCCGGTTAGAGCCCAACGAAGTGGCGATTCTGCTGGATCAGGTGGAGGACGGCACCAAGCTGACCAAAAAGGAACTGGAATATCATAAGAAAACCAAGCTCCGCGATGTGGCACTTCTGACACTTTTATTGGGAACCGGTATTCGTGTATCGGAATGTGTGGGACTGGATATTAACGATGTGGATTTCGATAACGGTGGCATCAAGATCCGGAGAAAAGGTGGGTATGAGGCAATCGTCTACTTCGGAGAGGAAGTAGAAACCGCTCTGCTCGACTATCTGGAACAGCGGGAACATATCATCCCCGCGGATGGACATGAAAATGCATTGTTTTTGTCCTTACAGAATCGTCGTATGGCAGTCCGTTCCGTAGAGAATCTGGTAAAAAAATACGCTTCCCGTGTTACCACCCTGAAGAAAATCACGCCCCACAAACTACGCAGTACATACGGTACCGAACTATATAAAGAGACCGGCGATATCTATCTGGTAGCGGATGTTCTGGGACATAAGGATGTCAATACCACAAGAAAACACTACGCAGCGTTGGAAGAACAACGCCGCAAGCAGGCAGCTAATGCCTTTCACCTGCGGGAACACTCTGACAGACATTCGGAGCATCCGGACAACTAATAACCGTGTGAAAAATAAGCTATCATGCTTATTTTTCACGCTAATTACTTCACAAAATCATAGGAATAATAGGGTACGATCAGTGTCTGTCCGGCTCGGATCGAGTCTTCTTCTGCCAGATGATTAATACTCTGTACTTCTGCAATATATTCTTTCTTATTCTTATATTCATCATAATCGATGTAATCATCGGACAGATCCCACAAGGTCTCTCCGTAGGCAACGGTTACCTGTGTATAATATTTGAACTTCAGCTGATCTTCTCCGGAGCTTGCCAGGGAACGGATTCCGTGATAGGACACTGCACAGAATGCAATCACACAGATGGTAGCAAGCATGGTAACTATTCTGCGCTGCAGCTGACGTCTCCGTCTCAGCTGTCTCTTATATATTCTTAACTCTCTGTCTGTCATATAGTATACACTCTTCTGTACTCTCATAACGCATTTCACCTCATATAAGAAAACGTGTTCGGGAACATTTGTTCTTTATGTTTGTATTATATCGAACATGCATTCTGATGTCAAGCCAAAAATCGAACATATTTTTGGAATATATGTTTGCTTTTTAATTTTTGCTATGCTATAATCATTATATAAATTAACAACAAGAACCAGCATTTATCGGAGGTCATTTATGGGTTATGGAAAGATCACTGCCAAGCAGCAGGAAATATTAGATTATATCAAGGATGAAATTTTGAAGAGAGGTTATCCCCCTACCGTTCGTGAGATCTGTGAGACAGTGAATCTAAAGTCTACTTCTTCCGTGCATTCTCATTTAGAGACTCTGGAGAAGAACGGCTACATCCGCAGAGACCCGACCAAGCCCCGTGCCATTGAAATCTGTGATGACAGTTTCCAGATGGTACGTACCGAGATGGTAAGCCTCCCTGTCATCGGCAATGTTGCTGCCGGACAGCCGATCCTCGCTGAGGAGAATATTCAGGACTACTTCCCCGTTCCCGCCGATGTAGTTCCCAAGGGAGAATCCTTCATTCTGAATGTTCGTGGAGAATCCATGATCAATGCCGGTATTTTTAACGGCGACCGTGTCTTCGTACATGCTCAGAACACAGCACATAACGGCGAGATTGTCGTAGCTTTGATTGATGATTCCGCTACGGTCAAGACATTCTACAAGGAGAAGGGACATATCCGTCTCCAGCCGGAGAACGACACCATGGATCCCATCATCGTCGATGACTGCCAGATCCTTGGCACTGTGTTCGGTGTATTCCGCTTTTACAGATAGCAAAACAGCCTGCAGCGTGATTTGCTGCAGGCTGTTTTTAACTATATTTTACATTTAGTTCTCTGGGAATCTTACCTTCATATAAGAAATGATCTCATCTACGCATCTCTCATATCCCAGCTTAGAGCTGTCCAGACACAGATCGTAATTTCTTGCATCTGTCCATTCCCGTCCGGTATGATACTTATAGTACTCCGCACGGTGCTTATCCGTCTTATTGATAAAGCGCTCCAATTCCTTCGGGCTCATGCTATGCTTCTTCGCTGCGCCTTCCAGACAATATTCCTTCGGAGCATGAATAAATACGCTGAGGACATTGGGATAATCCTTCAACACATAATCCGCACAGCGACCGATAATGACGCAGGATTCCTCCTTTGCCAGGTCACGGATGATCTTCGCCTGATAGTTAAACAGGTTGTCTGTGGATGTGAAATCATCGCTTTCCGGAGGGATCAACTCTCCGTGATATTCCTTTCTGGCAATATGGAACAGACTGGTGTTTTTCACCTTTTCGTCCGCATTCACGAACAGAGCCTCATTGATTCCGCTGTCATCGCTGGCAAGCTTCATCAGCTCTTTGTCATAATAATGGACATTCAGCTTCTTCGCCAGCATCTCGCCGATGGTTCTTCCTCCGCTTCCATACTGTCTTGCAATGGTAATGACTACATTATTCATTCCAATCACCATACCTTTCTGTCTCTGCTGTTTCCACCCGCAGCGACTTACATCAAGGGTTATTCACCCAGATATGCTTTCTTAATGGAATCATTATTCAGAAGGTCACTTGCTTTGCCTTCCAGAACAATCTTACCGGTCTCTAATACATACGCTCTGTCTGCGATAGACAGTGCCTTTTTCGCATTCTGCTCTACTAACAGAACCGTAGTACCGCTCTTGCTTACCTCCTGGATAATATCAAAGATCTCATTTACGAAGATCGGAGACAGTCCCATGGACGGCTCATCCATTAAAATGATCTTAGGGTGAGACATCAAGGCTCTGCCCATTGCCAACATCTGCTGTTCACCGCCGCTTAAAGTTCCTGCCATCTGATTCTGTCGTTCCTTTAGACGAGGGAAACGCTCAAATACCGTCTGCAATGTCTGTGCAATCTCGTCTTTATCTTTTCTGGTATAAGCACCCATCATCAGATTCTGTAATACGGAAAGCTGTGCAAATACTCTTCTTCCCTCCGGTACATGAGCCATACCCATGGATACGATCTTGTGTCCGGGAATCTTGACCAGATCCTGACCTTCAAAAGTAATGGTTCCTTCCTTCGGTGTCAGCAGTCCGGATACAGTGTGCAGGATCGTTGTCTTACCGGCACCGTTGGCGCCGATCAGTGCAATGACCTCACCTTCATCTACATGGAAGGACACACCCTTTATGGCCTGTATCATGCCGTAATATACTTTGATATCATTTACCTCTAACATTGCCATAGCAATCTATCCTCCTATTCGCCCAGATAAGCCTTGATGACTTCCGGATTGTTCAACACATCGCTGGTCTTACCCTGACACAGCACACGGCCGAAATTCAACACCGTAAGTTCCTCACAGATTCCGCTTACCAGTTTCATGTCATGCTCGATCAGAAGGATCGTCATATCAAAATGCTCTCTGACAAAACGAATGGTATCCATCAATTCCTGCGTCTCGTTGGGATTCATGCCTGCAGCAGGCTCATCCAGCAGAAGAAGCTTCGGTTTGGTAGCCAGTGCTCTGGCGATCTCTAACTTTCTCTGTTTACCGTATGGAAGATTATCAGCCAGTGTATCTGCTTCCGCTTCCAGTCCGAATACCTTCAGAAGCTCCATGGCTTCCTCCGTCATCTGCTTTTCTACTTTATAATATTTGGGCAGACGTAAAATTCCGGTAATTGTACTGTAACCCATGTGGTTGTGCAGTCCTACTTTTACATTATCGATTACGGACAGATCCTTGAAAAGCCGGATATTCTGGAAAGTTCTTGCGATACCTGCCTGATTGATGTCGATGGTCTTTTTGCCGGTGATATCCTTGCCATCCAAGGTAATAATTCCCTCTGTGGGTTTATAAACGCCGGTCAGCAGATTAAATACGGTAGTTTTTCCGGCACCATTGGGACCGATCAGTCCGTACAGTGCACCTTTTTCAATACTGATATTAAAATCATCTACCGCCCGAAGTCCGCCAAAAGAAATGCCTAATTTTTTCGCCTCTAATAATGCCATGATTATTCAGCCTCCTTTTTTACAGACTTCTTGCTCTTAAATCCGGCTGCCACTTTCTCTCTCCATTCAATACATTTTGGAGCCCAGTTAAACAGCATCATCACGATCAGTACGATGGAATAGATCAGCATACGATAATCGTTCAGTCCACGTAAAAGTTCCGGCAATAACGTCAGAATTACAGAAGCAATAATAGAACCGCGGATATTACCGATACCGCCCAGTACAACGAACACCAGAATCATAATGGACATATTGTATCCGAAGTTCTTAGGCAGTGCTGTCAGGGTAGACAGATTGTGCGCATACAATACTCCTGCCACGCCTGCGAGGGCTGCGGAGATAGAGAAAGCCATCAGCTTATATTTGGTAATATGAATTCCAACGGATTCTGCCGCAATGGTATTATCACGAATAGCCATGATCGCACGACCGTCTCTGGAATGAATCAGGTTCAATACAATGAACAACGTAACCAGTAATAACACAATACCAACGGTAAAATTGGAGTCATGAGGAGTTCCGGTGATACCCTGCGCCCCTTTAATAATGACCTGACCGTCCTCTGCCATATTCAGATCCATAGTGTTGGTAAAGGAAATGTGGAAGCCATTCTCATCCAGTCCCACAAACAGAATATTGACAAGATTCTTAATGATCTCGCCAAATGCCAGCGTTACGATGGCAAGATAGTCACCCTTCAGTCGAAGTACGGGAATGCCGATCAGCAGGCCGAAAATACCCGCAAATGCAGCGCCGATCAATAGCGCGACGAAAAAGCGAAGCCCGGAAGGCATTGCAGTATTTTCCATGACTTTGGAGAAAAAAGCACTGGTAAAGGCACCGATACACATAAATCCGGCATGACCGAGGCTCAACTCTCCCAGAATGCCTACCGTAAGGTTCAGGGATACCGCCAGAATCGCATAAGTACACAGAGGAACCAATAAGCCCTGAAGCAGGCTGCTTACCGCTCCGGCAGATACAAGGATCTGCATGATCACATAGGCTGCGATCACCATTCCGTAAGTAATAAGGTTATCACGGAAGGTTTTATTCATTTTCTTATTTGATAATTTCTTCATATTATACACCTGCCTCTTCCCTTATACTTTTTCCTGAATATTTTTGCCAAACAGTCCGGCAGGTTTTACCAAAAGTACAACAATCAATACTGCAAATACAATGGCGTCTGCCATCTGGGAAGATATGTAGGCTTTGCCGAAGATTTCAATAATACCGAGCAGGATACCGCCGACCAGAGCACCTGGAATGGATCCGATACCACCGAATACAGCAGCTACAAATGCTTTGATACCCGGCATGGAACCGGTATAGGGGGTCAGGGAAGGATATGCGGAACATAACAGCACACCTGCCACTGCAGCCAGTCCGGATCCGATTGCAAAGGTAAGTGCAATGGTTCCGTCCACATTGATTCCCATCAGCTGTGCTGCCCCCTTATCCTCGGATACAGCCAGCATAGCCTGACCTGCCTTCGTCTTATTAATAAAGAGCATCAGTCCGGCCATAATGATCAGACAGGAAACAATCGTTACGATCGTCTCACCAGTAATATTGATCTGTCCGTCTGCCAGCTTCAGCGCCGGAACAGATACTACAGAGGTAAATGCCTTCGCATTGGCACCAAAGATCAAAAGTGCCACATTCTGCAGCAGATAGCTGACACCAATGGCAGTGATCAGTACCGCCAAAGGGGAGGTTGCCTTTCTCAAAGGCTTGTAGGCTACCTTTTCAATAGCCATTCCAAGCAGAGTACAAGCAACAACAGCTGCCAGAACACCAATCACAGGAGAAAGCCCCATGGTACTGCACATTGTATAAGTAATAAATGCACCGACCATAATAACATCACCATGTGCGAAATTCAGCATTTTAGCAATACCATATACCATGGTATAACCTAATGCGATCAGCGCATAGACACTTCCAAGGCTGATACCGTTGATCAGATAACTGATAAAACTCATGTGAACTACCTCCATTCATGCGAATGCACAAATTATCATCTAAAATAAAGTATAACTAAAATAAAGTATAACAGAACATACCGGGAAAAACAACTGCTCCCCTATTATTGCAAAGTATTTGACATTAAGTAAAGAGGGCTACCCTGCGGTAACCCTCTTTGGAAACTTTGTCAGCAAAATTACATAGCCTTGTAAGCACCATTCTCGATCACAACAGCCTTAGGAGCCTTGTTAGCCTCACCGTCTGCGGTCCAGGTCATGCCGCTACCGGTCAGACCATCTACAGTGATCTCTGTCATGGCAGCCTTCATACCATCACAAATATCAGAAACACTCATATCAGGAGTAACACCGCTCTTCTCGATAGCAGCCTTGATCACATAGATAGCATCATAGCTGTCTGCTGCGAACTGGTTGGGAGTATCACCGTATTTTTCCTTATACTTAGTTACGAAAGACTGGGTCAGATCATCGGTTGCATCAGCTGCGAAAGGAGTTAACAGCATAACGCCTTCAGTCAGAGATACATCAAAGTTATCTACACCACCGAGAATACCATCCATACCGTCACATGAGAACCACTTGGGAGCATAACCCATAGCAGCTGCCTGTGTCAGGATAAGTGCGGATTCCTGATAATAAATAGGAAGGAATACCATGTCTGCTCCGGCATCCTTTGCCTTCTGTAACTGTACGGAGAAATCCGTCTTGTTATCAGCGGTAAAAGCTTCTGCTGCTACGATTTCAAACGGCTGATTCTCAGCTTCTTTTGCAAACTTCTCGTAAATACCGGAAGAATATACATCGGAGCTGTCATAAATAACGGCAATCTTCTCAGCCAGACCGTTCTCACCAATATACTGTGCGGATGCAAGACCCTGGTTAGGATTGGAGAAGCATACGCGGAAGTTGTTATCATACTGAACACATTCTACTGCAGAACCGGAAGGAGTAATCTGGAACATATTGTCCTCTTTGGTCTTGTCGGTAACTGCAATACATGCACCACTGGTGGTAGAACCATCAATGATCTGAGCGCCCCAGTCCTTTAATGCATTATAAGCATTTACGGATTTCTCAGCATCTGCCTCGTCATCCTGGAACTTGAATTCTACCTGATAACCGTTGATACCGCCTGCTGCATTGATCTCTTCTACTGCAATCTCTGCACCGTGCTGTACAGCCAGTCCATAAACTGCTGCGCCACCGGTAGTAGGTCCGATACCACCGATCTTAAATACGCTGCCGGATGCTGCACTGTCGGAAGCTGCTGCACTCTCAGTTGCTGCGTTTGTACCGGTTGCTGCAGAACCATTGTCTGTATTACCACAGCCAGCCATAGCCATTACCATAGCAGATGCTACGGCAACACTTAAAAACTTGTTAAATTTCTTCATAATATCTTCCTCCTTTTTAACAATGTATACAAATATACAATGTATAATTGTTATTTTTGTATATTACTCGCTTCTATTTCCTTTGTCAATGGATTTTATTTTCTAATTTGATGTTTTTTGGCATTAAAATAGATCAATCAAGTTATATTTTAATATAAATGTAGTATATTTTTGACTTTGGGGGAAAGACTATCTACGAAACAATTATTTAAAAGAAACTTCAAAAAAATGCCTGTATGGATTTTGCAGCAGCAAATTTCATACAGACAGGATAAGGAGATTTTATGGGTAATAAATATTTGGACGGAACCGCTCTCACCATTGCAATAATCGGTGCCGTGAACTGGGGACTGATCGGACTTTTCCGCTTTGATCTTGTAGCCTTCCTGTTCGGTGACATGTCCTGGCTTTCCAGAATTGTATATGTGCTGGTGGGAATCAGCGGGCTCTATCTCGTCAGCTTCTTTCTCCATCTGGGAGACAACGAAGCTTAAAGTTCCTCTACGGGAATCTGTACGCCATCTCTCCAGATACGTTCCAGATCATAGAGCAGACGGTTTTCCTTGTCAAAGACATGTACGATCACGTCGCCAAAGTCTAACAGTACCCAGTTGGCTGTCTCATAGCCTTCGGTCTGTCTGGCAGGGAAACCGGCTCTTCCCAGTTTTTCTTCCACATTATCACATAATGCCTGAATCTGACTGGAATTATTACCACCGGCAATAATAAAATAATCTGCGATCACAGATACTTTACTGATGTCTATTACTTTAATATCTTCTGCTTTTTTATCATCCAATGCTTCTACGGCAAGCTTTGCCATTTTTCTGGATTCTTCGCTCATGCTTACTCCTCACACTTTCTATTTTATTGATTCATTCTTCTTATAATAGTTATAGGTTTCTTCTGTCATGGGATCCATCTCACCGTCTCCCGATTTCAGGTATTCCAGCGTATCCTCTAAAATCTTCGTCACGGCAGCATCCAGATCCGTAAATGCCAGGTGGCGGATCTGGGTAAGGTTCGGTGCCTGCTTTCGACCCGGTTCAATATAATCTGCAGTAAAAATGATCTGCTCCAGAAGAGTCATGCCCGGACGCCCTGTAGTATGATACAAAATTGCACTTAAGATCTCAGGATCTTCGATTTTATATTCCTTTTTCGCCAGATAGCTTCCCACTCTTGCATGTAAAAGATAGGGATTGCGCTTTTCCACATCCGTCGCGGGAAGATGATACTTTTCGCAGGCAGACAAAAGTTTATCATTTTCCATGCATTTGGCACAATCATGAAGCAGACCTGCGATCTGTGCACGCTCCACATCTTCACCGTATCGCATGGCAAGGGCCGCTGCCGTGTATTCCACACCTAATGTATGGGTAAAACGCTTGGGATCCTGTACTTTTTGCATCTCTTTGGTCAGTTTTTTTAAGATATCACTCATCCAGGTAAAGCCCCTTTTCTTCCATATATTCCCTCACTGCTTCCGGCACAAGATAGCGCACGGAAAGACCTTCGGATCTTCTTGCACGGATTTCCGAAGAAGATATCTCAATTCTTCGAAAAGAGAGCAACTGTATCTTCGCAGAAAAATGTTCCTCCAACTGACTGATCTTCTCCTGCATTCCCTTCATATCCGCATCTCCCCGTACCGCAGCTATAATCTCACAGGCAGCAAACAGGCGGTCTGCGCATTTCCATTGTTCCATGGTAAACAGGCAGTCAGCTCCGCAGATGAAATAAAAAAGATGTTCCGGATATTCTCTGTGCAGCTGCTCCATGGTCTCATAGCTGTAAGAGTCTCCGGGACGTTTTATCTCAATGTCCAGGCAGCGGAATCTGTCGTTATCTGCGATAGCACGCTGTACCATGTCATAACGTTCTATCCCGGGCAGAACCGTAATGCCCTCTTTTGTCTTCAGATAAGAACAACCCGTCGGTATCATCCAAATCTGGTCTAAGTGTGCCGACTCCAATGCCTGTTCTGCCAGCATCAGATGTCCTATGTGGATTGGGTTAAAGGTACCACCCATAATGCCTATTCTGCTCATACTTCATCCCTCTGTACGGATTCCGATTGCAATATAACGATTAACGGGGCAGTTCGATCTTCGGCTTGTCCTTGTCCGGCTTATACAGTACGATTTTTTTGCCGATGACCTGTACCACCTGGGAGTGGGTACGTTCTGCCACCATCTCTGCGATCGCTCTGGGGTCATCGAAACAATTCTTCAGCACGCCGATCTTGATCAGTTCGTTATTATTGAAAGACTCACCGATGGCTGCGGTAAGTTCCGGAGTCAGGCTGGATTTTCCCACCTGGAAAATCGGATTCAGATTGCTTGCCAGACTCATCAAATAGGCTCTCTGTTTGCTCGTCATAATTTATTCCTTTCTCAAACGTTTCCGTGTTTTACTTATAGTAATCAAAGGACAGGCCATACATACGGACCGTATCACCCTCCTGGATACCTAAGCTTTCCAGTTCTTCCAGAATTCCGGCATCTTTCAGAAAATTCTGGAAGAAAGTGAATCCCTTCTCGCTGTCCAGATTTGTATAACCTAACATCTTCTCGATCTTAGGTCCTTCTACTACATACTCGTCCTCTTCCTCATCATAGGTTACGGTATAAGCATCGTCTACAGATCCCATCATGCTATCCGGGAAGTACTCCTGTGCGAAGACCGTAGTCTCTTCTCCAATTCCCTGAAGCATTTCATTTACTTCATATAAAAGCTCCTTTACACCCTGACCGGTTACTGCAGACATAGGGAATACCTTTATCCCCTTCGGCTCAAACTCTGCACGGATCGCCTCCACGGGGTCGGAGCCGTCCTCGGTGTAAATAGCATCGATCTTATTCGCTGCAATGACCTGGGGGCGTGCAGCAATCTCCGGATTATAGGCTTCCAGTTCCTTATTGATGGCATAAATATCCTGAATGGGATCTCTGCCTTCCGTACCTGCCGCATCCACGATATGGATGATCACCTTGGTACGCTCAATATGGCGCAGGAACTCATGTCCCAGTCCCACACCTTCGGAAGCACCTTCGATCAGTCCGGGGATATCCGCAATAACGAAACCACCGGTTCCTTCCAGATCCACCACACCCAAATTTGGATTCAAAGTAGTGAAATGATAGTTGGCAATCTTGGGTCTGGCATTGGTTACTCTGGACAGAAAAGTGGACTTACCCACATTGGGGAATCCCACCAGTCCTACATCGGCGATGACCTTTAGCTCCAACAAAAGCTCCAGTTCCTGCGCTGCCTGTCCCGGCTGTGCATACTTCGGAGCCTGCATGGTGCTGGTGGCATAATGTTGGTTACCGTTGCCGCCCTTACCGCCTTTTAGAAGAACAACCCGTTTGTTGTCTCCCGACATATCCGTAATTACCTGCCCGCTCTGTGCTTCTTTGATTACAGTTCCCGCAGGGACTTTGATAATAATATCTTCTCCGTCCTTACCACGGCAATTCTTTTTGCCGCCTTCTTCCCCGTCTCCGGCCTTGTACTTACGGATGTGCCGGAAATCGATCAGGGTATTCAGTCCCTCATCCACAACAAAGATCACGTCTCCGCCGTGACCACCGTCTCCACCGTCAGGGCCGCCACTGGGAACATATTTTTCACGGCGAAAGGACACATGACCATCTCCGCCTTTACCGCTTCTTACGTAAATTTTAGCTCTGTCAGCAAACATTTTGTTCTCCTTTCCGACAAAATCCTTTACGGACTAAAAGGGCTTCAAACAATCAGTATGTTTGAAGCCCTGGTTAAATCAACTTATTTCTCTACAGGATATACAGAAGCCTGCTTCTTGTCTCTGCCCTTTCTCTCGAAACGGAGAACGCCGTCAACTAAAGCAAACAGAGTATCATCTCCACCGATACCAACATTGACACCGGGATGGATCTTTGTACCGCGCTGTCTGTAAAGAATATTTCCAGCTTTTACAAACTGGCCATCAGCTCTCTTCGCACCTAATCTCTTGGATTCGGAGTCTCTACCGTTCTTGGTAGAACCAACTCCCTTTTTATGTGCAAAAAATTGAAGGTTAAAGTTAAACATGGTCTACACCTCCTCGATTTTTACTTGCAAATACTGTTCCCCGTACTGTCTGCTGAGATTCTGTAGTGAGAACACCATGGAATCCATCAGAAATACGGATTTGTCCTGCAGAACATTCCGAAAATCACATTTGATAAAGCCCGTCTCCTCATTCTGGGTCAGCTGAAGTTCTTCACCTGCCAGTTGTGAAAGCGATCCGATGGTACTTTGCACCAGTACAGAAATCGCTGCACAGAGGATATCCGGTTCCGTACCAAATAATCTTTTCTTGGCATATCCTGCATGTCCCATGCAGTAGAATCCACGATAGATTCCCTCATGGTTCTTACGAATGATAATAGTTGTCATAACGATTACGCGTTAATCTTTTCGATCTTAACCTGAGTGTATGCTTGTCTATGACCATTCTTCTTATGGTAACCGGTTTTTCTCTTGTACTTGTATACAATAACCTTCTTACCTCTACCCTGCTCCATAACAGTTGCGGTAACAGTTGCATTAGCAACGTCAGCACCAACCTTGAGGGTATTGTCACTTACTGCGATCACCTGGTCAAAAGTAACAGTATTGCCAGCTTCTGCATCGATCTTCTCAACTTTGATCACATCACCCTCAGAAACTTTGTACTGCTTTCCACCTGTTGCAATAATTGCGTACATAATAAGGCACCTCCTATTATTTACTCGCTAACTTTGGTGGTGTAAGACCTTAAAATCCAACACACTTATACCTAGTTATGCGGCATACCGTAGTATAATAGCATGAGGTGCCTTGATTCGTCAAGATATAATTGTAATATTTTTTGAAAAAATTTCAAAATTTCAAATACTTACTTTTCCATAATGTCGGCGTTATTTTTCTTCTCGAAATCTTCCACATACTGGATGATCAGTTTTACGGTTCCTTCGATTCCCAGGATGCTACTGTTGATACACAGATCGTAGCTGTCAGCTCTGCCCCATTTCTTGGAAGAATAATAGTTGTAATAACTCTGACGCTGCTTATCCTTCTTCGTGATCATTTCCTTTGCCTTGGCCTCTGTCAGATCATATCTGACCATGATACGCTTGGTCTTCACATCATCATCACCGAAGATGAACAGGTTAATGCAGTTCTTGTAATCTGCCAGTGCATAGTCTGCGCAACGGCCAACGATAACGCAGGGGCCTTCATCAGCAATCTTCTTAATCGTGTCGAACTGTGCCAGGAACACCTTGTGGCTGATAGGCATATCTACAAAAGAGGATGCATTGTAGCCGAAAGAATAAGTATCCATAACCAGATTATACAGGAAGGAATTGGTAGGTCTCTCATCATGATTCTGAATCATTTCCTCACAAAAACCACTTTCCTGTGCTGCTCTGGTAAGGAGTTCCTTATCGTAGCATTTGATTCCGAAATACTCTGCAACCTTTTCTCCAATTTCACGGCCTGCAGAACCAAACTGACGTCCAATGGTAATAATCGTATTCATACACACACCCACTTTCTGCTGTATTTAATAACTAGCTTTTCTGTACCTTTATTATACGTGATATTTAACAAAAAATCAACCAATTATCAGATTCTTTAGTCGTTTATCACCAATTTTCCTGTGATGCATGCATTTTTTCTGCTATTTTCACACCTTCCTCTGTCCGTGCCAGGCCACCCAGTGCCGTTTCCCGCAGAGAAGCATCCATTTTATCGCCGACTTCTTTCATGGCATCCATAACCTGGTCCGGAGGAATCCGGCTTACGATTCCCGCCATGGCCATGTCTGCACAGGCCATGGCATTCACCGTACCGATCACATTCCGCTTCACACAGGGTACTTCCACCAGTCCCGCCACCGGATCACATACCAGTCCCAACAGGTTTTTCATCGCCATGGCTGCCGCCGTGGCAATCTGTTCGCAATTACCGCCCTGCAGGTATGTCAGTGCTCCGGCCGCCATGGAACTGGCCGATCCGATCTCCGCCTGACATCCTCCTGCAGCGCCACTAATGGAAGAACGGGTTGCTATGATCTGTCCGATTCCGGCTGCCACATACATAGCTTTCAGAATTTTATCCGTATTCCGGCACCTCTTCTGAAAATAGGGAACCAGCACCGCAGGTAATACTCCACAGGCCCCCGCAGTGGGAGCTGCTACGATTCTCTTCATGCAGGCATTGGATTCCCCCATCTGCAATGCTCCGGCAATGCAGTCATCCATGTATTCCCCACACAGTGACTCTTCACAGGTATTATGGGCGTATTCCTCCATTCGTCTGCCATCGCCGCCCACCAGTCCACTGGAGGACTTAAGGTCTCCTTCATATGTGACAGCCGCCAACAGCATGGCATCCCAGGTAGCACGCATATGTTCCATACTCTCCTGCAGGGACACATTCCGTTCCGCCATATCATCTTCCAGGATTACCTGCCAGAATTCTTTTTCTTCCGTATGACATTTCTGTAAAACCTGTTCAAATGACTGATAGGACATACCCACTATTCCTCCACATTGATATAGGTTACCTTAATAATTCCATCCAGCTGCTCCAGCCACGTCACTGACTCCTCCGGTACTTCCTGGTCCGTCTCAATGACCATGACAGCATAACCGCCCCGTTTATCCCGGTAGAGTTGCAGTGTGGCAATGTTCACCTGTTTTTCTGCCAGCATGGTCGTCACCTGTGCCACATGTCCGGGCTGATCCACGTTGTGTACGATCAGTGTGGGCTTTTCCGCAGTGAAATTCACTTCGATGCCGTCTAATTTTGCGATCAAGATTCGACCGCCGCCGATGGATGCTGCCTGAACTTCTATCTTCCGACCGTGTTCTCCGGACAGCCGCAGAACCGCAGTATTCGGATGGGCATCTTTTAGGGTAACCGTGGAAAAAGTAAACTCCATTCCGGCCTTTTGGGCCAGATCAAAGCTTGCCGGAATCCGGATATCATCCGGATGCATCCCTAAAAGTCCGGCAATCAATGCCTTGTCTGTACCGTGTCCGATTCCCGTGGTAGCAAAGGAACCATGCAGAAGGATCTCAGCCTTCCTCACATGGTCCTGAAGTAATTTTTCTGAAATATATCCGATCCGGACAGCTCCCGCAGTATGGGAACTGCTTGGGCCGACCATCACAGGTCCTAAAATGTCAAACAGATTCATAAACGCCTCATTTCTCACGCCAATACTGTCAGAAGATGTTCAAAATATTCCGGCAGAGGTGCGTCGATCTCCAGATATTCTCCGGTCGTAGGATGTATAAATCCCAATGTTTTGGCATGTAAGGTCTGTCCCTGTAATTTAAAGGGGCTCTTCCTGTTGGAATACATCTCATCTCCCAAAAGCGGGTGTCCGATACTTGCCATATGCACACGGATCTGATGGGTCCTCCCGGTCTCTAATACGCACTCTATATAAGTATATCCCTTGAATCTCTGTAATACCCGGTAATGGGTCACTGCACGTTTTCCGTTCTGATAATTGACCGCCATCTTCTTCCGGTCATTCGGATGTCTGCCGATGGGCTGATCTATGGTTCCTTCCTCCTGCTCCAATTCCCCGAAACAGATGGCCCGATATCTCCGGTTAATGGAATGTTCCTTTAGTTGCTCTGCAATGCATCTGTGTGCTTTATCATTTTTGCAGGCGATCACAGATCCTGTGGTATCTCTGTCAATGCGATGCACAATTCCCGGGCGCAGCACACCGTTGATTCCCGACAGCTCATTCCCACAATGATACATCAGTGCATTCACCAGTGTACCGGTATAATGTCCCGCTGCCGGATGTACTACCATTCCCTTAGGCTTATTCACCACGATCAGATCCGCATCCTCATACAAAATATCAAGCGGAATGTTCTCCGGTTCAATATCCGGTTCCACAGACTCCGGAACGGAAAACACCACTTCATCCTCGCATTTGACCCGATAGCTTCCTTTCACGGGCTTACCGTTTACCAGGACATTGCCTTCCTTGATCAGTTTCTGAATAAAAGACCGTGACAGTTCCTCCGCCAACAGGCTGATGCACTTGTCGATCCGTTCGTCCTCCATGTCCTCAGCAATCTCAAATCGGAGTTCTTCCATTATTTCATCTCCCGATAACGATTCTGCTTAAAATTCAGAAATTCCAGATCTTTCTCCTTATAGACAAACAAAAACAGGATAAACAGGCCGATGGTAGCCACCACCACATAAATATCCGCCACATTAAAAATCGGATAATTGATCAGTACGAAGGAGATAAAATCCACCACATAGTCCAGACGGAATCTGTCGATCATATTACCGATTCCCCCGGCAATGATCACCGCCAGCAGGACATGAACGATCCGGAATTTCTTCTGTTCCGGGAGCTTTAACAAAAAGAACAACAGTACTGCCAGAAATACGATCCCCACGAACAGAATAAACACTTTCTGGTTCTGCAGCATTCCGAAAGCAGATCCTCTGTTCTCCAGATACTGCAGCTCCAGTACACCGTCAATAAGTACATAAGGCGCCTGCCCCTTCAGATGTACGACAGCCAGATGTTTCGTAAATTGATCGAATACCAAAAGTACCGCCGTGATCAGCACATCTATAAGTAACATAATAATACGACTCTTTTTTTCTTTATTCATGGGCATCCTCTTCACTAAAATTGATTTCTTCGATCGCAGCCAGAATCTCGTCATCTGTAACGGTTCTGTCGATGACTGCCTTACCGATCTTTTTAAGTAGAATAAATTTAATCTTACCGGCTTCCATCTTTTTATCGGATTTGGTAAGCTTCAGAATCTCCTGCGGATCAATATCATCCACGGAGATCGGAAGATAAAACGGTACGAACATATCGCGGATCTCATAGAATTCCTCCATGCTGAGCATTTCCTTTTTCCAGGAAATATATGCCGCTGCCACCGTACCAAGAGCAACACACTCCCCATGGTACAATTCAAAGTTTTTAGCCTTTTCAATAGCATGTCCGATCGTATGACCCAGATTTAAGAGCGCTCTGTCTCCCTGTTCGGTAGGATCCTTCTCTACCACCATCTTTTTAATGGAACAGGTACGGATCACCATCTCTTCCAAAGTGGCAGGCTCTCTCTCGCAGATCTCATACATGTTCTCGATCAGCCACTCATAAAATAAAGCATCCTTGATCAGAGCAGACTTCATAACTTCCGCAAAACCGGAATAGAACTGTCTCTCTTCCAGTGTCTTAAGTACCGAAAGATTCATATATACCAATCTGGGCATTTTAAAAGCGCCGACCATATTCTTATAACTGTCAAAATCCACGCCTGTCTTACCGCCAATGGAACTGTCAACCTGTGCTAACAATGTGGTGGGAATCTGTACGAAATCAATACCTCTTAAATACGTTGCCGCAACGAAACCGGTCAGATCGCCGGTCACGCCGCCGCCGAGTGCCAACAGCATATCCTTTCTGTCAAAGCCCTCTTCGATCAGATAACGATATACATCCTTTACCGTTTCCAGATTCTTGTTTTCCTCTCCGGCAGGAAATGCATATTTTACAATTTTGCGGCATTTCCCTTCTAAGAGTTCTGCAACCTGCGCTCCGTACAGTTCATCCACTCTGGAATCTGTGACAATGCATAATTTCTTCTCAGAAGCGCCCAGTTCCTGAAGTTCTTCCCATAAGCCGTCAAAAGACTGCTGAAATACAATATCGTAGCAAGGCTTTTTGTTGTAAAGCACCGGTAATCTCTGTGCCATATTTTCACCCTCCGGTTTGATTCCAAACCGTTCTTTCTGTGTTTTCCTTCTTTTTCTTTTAAAAAACTTCCTACAGCCAGCTGCAGGAAGTTATCCGTTTATGACATTTTATGACATTCCGTTGTTAATAGGCATTTCAAAGGATCCGGCGCCACCGAAAATATCCTGGAAATCACCGGAGATATCTACGCTTGCCGGTGTGATGATAAATATATAATGCGATATTTTCTGTAAATTACCTGAGATCGCAAAACAGGATCCGGAAGTAAAATCAATGATCCTCTGTGCGATATCCACATCCAGACCTTCCAGGTTCAGTACTACTGTCCGGTTCGCCAGAAGTGTCTCCGTAATCTCCCGTGCATCCTCTACAGAAGTAGGTTTGATCACACAGACTTCCATGCCGGTTCCGGGCATTTTCTTGGTAACGGTACGATGGATCGGAGTAACCTTGGGCTGTGAAGTACGCTTTCCCTTATCATCCAGAGTCTCCTCATCCTGTGCCTGCTGTCTGTTCTTGGCAGCGCCGAACTTTTTCACAGGCTCTACTTCTTCCTCATCATCCAGATAATCGTCATCATAGAAACCTTCATCTTCTTCATCGTTCAGTTTCATATAATTCAGAAACTTATCCATTACACCCATGTTTACGAGTCTCCTTTATTAAAATCTTCTTAAAATATTCTTTATATCGTCTTACTGTAATCTCGCTCTCCGAAAATACCGGTTCCGACTCTGACGATTGCAGAACCTTCCTGTACTGCCACCGTATAATCTCCAGTCATTCCCATGGAAAGTATGCTCATAGAAACATTATCAATGTTTTTATTTCCGATGTCAACAGCTAATTGCCTAAGTTTCCGAAAATATATCCTGTTTTCCTCCGGGTCTTCAACAAAAGGAGCGATAGTCATAAGTCCCTTAATATGTACACCTGGTAAAAACGAAATATCGCGAACCAGTTTTTCGGTCTCTTCTGTTGTGGTACCAAACTTGCTCTCTTCCTGTGCCACATTGACTTCAATCAGAATATTAACTTCCACCTGTTTCTTCACAGCTTCCCTGCTGATCTCCTCTGCCAGTCTGAGACTGTCCACACTGTGGATCAGGTAGACCTTGTCCACAATATATTTTACTTTATTACGCTGTAAGTGTCCGATCAGGTGCCATCTGATATCCGAAGGCAGCTGTGGTATCTTTTCCACCAGTTCCTGTACTTTATTCTCTCCGAAGTCCCTGGCACCCGCATGGTAGACATCCATAAGCATATCCACCGGCTTTGTCTTGCTTACCGCCAATAGAGTAACTTCCTCTTGTGATCTGCCTGCCTGTTCGCAGGCTTTTTTTATATTTTCCTTTACGGCATTATAATTTTTTGCCAGTGTTTTGCTCTGCTCAGTCGTCTGCATTTTAAATATCCGCCGTCCTTTCCAGCTTATCTTACCCTTCCGGCACCGGACTGTTCTCCGGGGCCATATCATCACCACTGACCGTAGTATCCTTATTGGTACCGGTCTTCTTAATATTCGTAATGATCTGATCATCCGATACCGCCGAACCGTCCAGGACGATATAGTCATATACATTCAGACCATAGGTTGTGTTTGCCCTCACAATGGAATACTCATCATTCTGATACAGAATATTGATCTGTTTGAAATCCGCATATCCCTTGTTGACATTATACACGCCGATCAGCGTTGCACGTTTGCTCACCGTATAGGTATCCTGACTGTCCGTCTTATACAGAACATCTCCCGCCTTAAGCACGGAAGTATCCATGTAATACACGCCTTCCGTCTCATCATAGCTATAGGCATCCGTCTCCACGAATTCACTGGATATATTGCCGTTTTCCAGATAGCACTGTCTGATGACACCCTGGGTCCCCGTGTTTTCATCCATCGAAACGAAGTCTTCGTCGATCAGGAAAAATTCTTTCTCCACAATAGAGGAATTCGGGATCTTCAGTCCCGTCTCATCGTTTAAGATCAGCTCAATATCCAGGAAACGATCGGATACAAATGTTACCATAGAATTGGTAAAGGTAAGAGACAAAAAAGTGTTCCCGTCACTTCCGGTGAACAGCTTTGCCTGCCCCCAGGATTCATACTGGTTCTTCAGAAAACGGACCTTTACATAATCTTCCTGCTGGATCTGGGCACCACGTTCCGCATCTATGGGGATCACCACAGACCAGTTCTCATCGGTAGACAGCTTGTACACTGGATCTCCCACTGCCATCAGTTCATTACCCAGCATCTGTTTTTTCTCGTAGTCCTTATGATCAAAAACAGCCTCCGTCACACCTTCTACCGTCAGGCCTTCATAGCCATCCGTCCAATAAGCTACGATTCCCGTGGTGGGTGCATAGCAAAAATTGACAATATTGGCTGTTGAACCGCCGTTTTCATTTTTTATGCTTTGCAGCATATTTACATTTGCCAGTTTTAATACCGTATTTTTTAAAGAATATTTAAAATCATAGGTACTTTCATAAGTAACATCATCATACCCATGCATAAAATTCACAATTTCATTTCGGAACTCGGAAAGTTCCTGATTACTCAGGGTGTTTTCCCCAAGGCTGGCATCTTCTAATTCCTGACTCAGCCGTCCGGTCTCATCAACAATATATACCGTATCTCCCTTAGCGACACGCTCTCCCTCTCGCGCATAAAAATTCACATACCCTGCAGTATCCGTGTTGACTACCTCTTCTTTGCGGATGGCAATTCCTCTGTAAATATTATTTGTAGCAAGAGAGCCTTCTGTTACTTCATAACGGACAATGTGATCTGTCTGAAAATACATGATCACACAAATGATCACATAAATAAAAATGGCACCAAAAATAAGCATGCCGATATTAAGGTTCAGAGGTTTTCTGTATTTTTTTACTTTATTCTGTCGTTCTGCCATCAGGAAACCTCCTTTACACTTGAGAAGCCCCGGTTGGCATCCGAGGCTTCTCATACGTGAAAATTATAATACGTTTTCTTACAAAGATACGATGATCTTATCCTTAACAGCCTCCGGTAATTCGGATTCATCCATCGATACGCTGAGGATAAAATCTACCTGGAAGAAATCGCTCATTTTGTCCAGCTTCTCAATCACAGCTGAAATATCTTTGCCTTCCAGTACTGCAATCTTCAGAAAGCTGTCAAAATACATCTGTTCCAGATCATGATCCTGAGAAATGATACCGCACACGAACCCTAAAAATTCGTCCGCATTCTCGATCATATAACGGGAAACGTCGATCAGACGCACCTTGTTGTTCAGTTCATACATATGTTTCGTACTTTTGTCCAGATATACGATACTGCCCGAAATATCCTTTACCTCGCTGTTTACTTTGTCCAACAGCTGCTTTGTCTTGCCCTTACCCTTTTTGCCTACAATCAACTGAACCATTGGTGTAACCCTCCTGTCGTAAAATTTATAGGAATTCACGCAACCTATTTACTTTATTATAGTTTATATACCCTTAAAAAACAACATCTATTTGTTGATTTGCTCCAGCAATTGTACCATCTCAGGATATAGGACATCGCTGGCCGATGAATTCAATATAACGGATATATACGGTGCGCCGTTCACATCTCTGGACAGCAGAATCAGGCAATGTCCGGCCGCATTGGTCGTACCGGTTTTACCGCCGATGACGGTAATATTTTCCGGTGCATTGAAGTCACCTTTCAAAAAACGGTTGGTATTATTCACCGTAAGCTCTTTTGCCTTGCCGTCCTTGTCGTAGAAGGTTGTCTGATAAGAAGTCATATGAATGATTTCATTAAAAGAATCATATTTGATAGCTTCATTGAAAATCAGGTAAAGGTCATATGCGGTAGTAAAATGATTGTCATCCGAAAGTCCATGGGGATTGGCAAAGCTGGTGTTAGTCGCCCCAAGCCGCATAGCCTCTTCGTTCATCATTTCCACAAAATGATCCACACTTCCGCCAACATTTTCCGCAATCAGCATAGCTGCATCATTGGCCGAATACATTAAAAGAATATGTAATGCCTGATCAAGTGTCATAGTATCTCCGGACTTCAGCCCGCACAGCTGGGCCCCGGATTCATTGATCTTCACGGAATCCGTAGCTGTAAGCACCGTATCCAGGGATGCGTTTTTCAGAGCCACCAGTGCAGTCATCACTTTGGTAAGGCTGGCCGGATATAATCTTTCATGTGCATTTTTGGAATACAACACTTCACGGTTGTTCACATCAAACAGCACTGCCGCGGATGCCTGCGTCATATCCACGCTTCCATCCCCCATTCGGTCTTCCGTAACCACACAGAGATCCGATGCAAACGCATCTGCTTTCCCGGTGCCGGTTCCCGCCAGCACATTAAAGCTGCTGACATTGGAATTTACATTGTACGGAAATGTATAGGAAATATTGCCGCAGCCTGTAAGCAGAAACACGCAAAGTAATGCAGCTATGCAGGAAAATCGTATTCTGCAAAATCTATTTATACATTTCACGCCACTCTAAATCTCCTCTGTCTAAGGACTTGATCAACAGTTCAGCACTTGCCAGATTTGTTGCCAGTGGAATATTATGCATATCACAGAGACGCATTACATTGCTCACGTCCGGTTCATGTGCCTTCGGTGCCAGCGGATCCCGCAAAAAAATTACCAGATCAATTTCATTATGCTCAATCTGCGCACCAATCTGCTGTTCTCCGCCCAAGTGTCCGGCCAGGTATTTGTGAACATTGAGATTCGTAACCTCTTCGATCAGTCGTCCGGTGGTACCGGTTGCATATAATTCATTTTTACTCAGGATTCCACGATATGCAATGCAAAAGTTCTGCATCAATTTCTTTTTGGCATCATGTGCGATCAGTGCAATGTTCATATTCTATACCCCTTCTTTTCTTCTATTATTCTCAGCTTTTCCTTGCCTGCAGTCGAATATTCAGTACAATACCCATTCCTATATACAGACTGAGTAAAGATGTCAGTCCGTAACTTACAAACGGTAAAGGAAGTCCCGTATTTGGGAGAATAAATGTAGCCACTCCTATGTTTACAAAACTCTGGAATGCGATCAGTCCCCCCATGGCCGCCGCAATAATAGTCCCCGCGACATCCTTAGCCCTTACTGCTACGGAAATACACTCCATTGCCGTAAGCAACAGAAGAATAATGACTACTATACTTCCCTTAAATCCGAACTCTTCACCGATTACCGCAAATATGAAATCGGTTTCCGCTTCCGACAGGAAATTGCCGTTCTTCACCGATGTGATCTCATTGTTTTTATATCCCTTGCCATCCAGTTCGCCGGATCCGATTGCCATCACGGAGTTCAGCTGCTGGTATGCCAGATCCGTGGAATATTCTTCCGGATTTACAAAGGCAAGGATACGATTTTTCTGGTAAGTTTCCAATATGGTACTATCCGGCTGCATTGCCAGAGATACCAGTATCACCACCGCCGGTATCGCTACCGCCAATGCTCCGAAGACAAGCTTATAACTGATGCCTCCGACATACAGGATCACACAGAAGATAAAGATCAGTACAATACTGGTAGACAGTGCCGGCTGTTTCAGTACCATGATCCACGGCACTCCCATCAGTACAGCAATTGAAGCGATCACACGAAAAGTATTCAGCTTTTCCTTATATTTCATAATAAACTGTGCAAAGAATAAAATCAATAAAATTTTTGCAAGTTCTGAAGGTTGAAACTGTAGTCCGCCGATCTTCAGCCATCTCTGCGCACCGTTGCCTTCCTCACCCATTATAATGACCAGTCCCAACAGTACCAGATTGCCGATATACATCAGCCAGTACAATTTTAGTATCACAGAATAATTAAAAAAAGAAAGGGCGATCATAATCACCACGCCGGCAGCAACTCCTGCCATCTGCCTGCTCTGCTGGGCAGGCTCCGCGCTGCCGATGGTCATAATTCCCACGGCAGACAGGGCCAGCACCAGTATTATTAATTTAAAATCATAATCCCGCAATCTATAGTTCTTAAACATTTATCCGGCCTTTCTCTCTTATGTACTTACGGTATTTTCGCAGTCTTCTGCAGATCAAGAATCGGTATATTTGCAATCAGGCTGGGGGATTTATTTCTCCCGCTTTTGTTGCCGCCTTTTGCCTGTATCTCTATCTCCATATGGTCGGTATCGATTCTCATGTATTTGGAAATCACTTTGGTAATGTCCGCCTTGATCAGTTCCATCATTTCGGGGGAACAATTTACCCGGTCCGATATCAGAAGGATCTTCAAACGGTCTTTTGCAACCTGGCAGGAACTTTTCCTGCGAAAAAAATGCTTCATATTCATCCTTCCCCTTCCTATGCTTTTCGAAAAATACCGGTTACTTTCGTCCAAAAAGATACTCCCTTTTCGAAATCCAGAAAGGGAATCTCTCTTCCCCTCAGTCGTTCGACCACATTAAAATAAGCTTTTCCTGCGGGGGTATCGGTTCCCACTAAAGGTTCGCCCTGATTGGTGGCAATGACCACATTTTCATCATCCGGAATGATTCCGATGAGAGGTATTGCCAGAATATCCACCACATCATCCGCGGACATCATATCTCCCCTGCGTACCATATCCATTCGTAGTCTGTTAATGATCAGATCCATCTGTTTAAAACCGTTTGCCTCCAGCAAGCCTATGATCCGATCCGCATCACGGATTGCCGAGACTTCCGGTGTGGTGACTACCAGTGCTCTGTCCGCTCCGGCAATGGCATTTTGGAAACCCTGTTCGATCCCCGCCGGGCAATCGAGAATAATATAATCAAACTGTTCTCTGAGATGATCGATCACTTTGATCATCTGTCCGGGTGTTACTGCCGTTTTATCTCTGGTCTGCGCCGAGGGCATCAGATAAAGTCCGGGATGTCTCTTGTCCCGGATCAGTGCCTGCTTGATCCGGCAATTTCCCTCCACTACATCTACCAGATTGTATACGATACGGTTCTCCAGACCCATAACCACATCCAGGTTACGTAAACCGATATCCGTATCAATGAGACAGACTTTACAGCCTGCCTTCGCAAGACCTGTACCGACGTTTGCGGATGTAGTGGTCTTACCTACACCGCCTTTTCCTGAAGTGACGACAATGACTTCGGAGCTTTTCTTCTCCGTGGAAACATTTTGTTCCATATGGGATTCCTCCTGTTTGATTTTGTCGTCCCCTGAATTCTTTAAAAAGAACCCAGTAATTCTTTTGTAAGGGGATCAAATACTATCTTCCCATTCTTCAGGTGTGCAATTTTCGGTTGTACTTTGGGGTGTATTCCCCATTTCGACTGTTTCGCATTGGTTTTATATTTGAAATCGCCGATTTTTAATCTTTCCGGCTCCATTTCAAGCGCTACGATATAGCAGTCTTCCCTGCCGGTTCCGCCCGCATAAGCTTCCCCGTACAGTCCTCCTAAAATAATGATATTTCCGCCTGACATCACAGCACTTCCGGGGTATACATCCCCCAGGACCACAATGCTGTTCTCCGTCTCTATCACTTCACGGTTTTTCAGAGTTCCTTTATAGAATTGCCCCTCATCACCGCCGGAAAGCTTTTTCTCCATATGCTGGAGTGCCTTAATAAAGTTTTTGTTCGTGGCTTCATCATGACCGACGATACAGGCGATCCTGACATTACTGTTTTCCCGAATGGTATCCAGAATACGAATCTCCTCCACTTCACTGACTTCACGTCCCTCCATGGACAATGCCATGGTGGACGATCCGAAGAAATTCTTTGCCTCGGTGAATTTCACTGCAAGTTCCTGCAGGATTTCCTCCAGGGAAGCATCTTCTCTCATTAAAAGCGTGATTCCGTTGGTAAAGCTTTTGATCAATACTGCATCTTTCATTTTCTTGTACCTGTCTTTTTAATTTATCTATCCGGAGTCCCACATTCGCATAATCGCTTCTTTGAAGCTCTCCTTTTGCGAATGTGGTTACTTCGTCATATAAACCCTGTCAGATTCTCTTACGAATGCCAGCATTCGACGTTCATCTGCCCGTGTTTACCTGACTCCGGATAGTTACATCTCGTTGGATACTGCATTATCCAGTGAATCTGCGGTGCCGGTGATCAGATCATCTTCCTCTGCCAGTCCGTAATAATACTTAATAATATCTCTGGTAAACTGTGCTGCATAATCAGAAGAATATCCAAAAGGAATTCTCGTTGCGATGGCGATCTCCGGATTTTCATAGGGGGCATAGCAGATGAAAAGTGCATGGTTGGGTCTGGATGCCGTCTGCTCTGCCGTACCGGTCTTACCTGCAACATTTACCGCCAGATCGCTGAAATATTTCTTATTTTCCACTACCTGTCGCATTCCCAGATGGAACGCATTCCAATACTCCTGCGGCAGATCGATCTGGTTTCTCACTTCCGCATGATATTCTTTCAGAAGATTCCCCCGGGAATCCGTTGTTTTATCCAACAAAGTCAGATTATAACAGGTTCCGCTGTTGGCAATCGTGGTAACATATCTGGCCAGACCTACCGTAGTATAACTGTTACTTCCCTGACCGATGGCGGAACGCACCGGGTCCTTGGTAGATACATCCGGCGCATACTCGCCGATCTCTACCCCGGACTTATCGGTCAGACCGTATAGATCCGCATATTTGCTCAATGTCTCCAGACCTGCTTCTTCATTGTAACTACCGCTGCTCGTTGCCAGCTGGTAACCCACATTATAGAAGAAATAGTTACAGGAATCCTTGATCGCTGAAGTCACATTTTCATACCCATGTCCGGAGATCTTCCAACATCTGGGAGACGGAGTGATCTCAGTGAAGGTTCCGACACAATTCACCTTGGTCTGCAGATTGATCACGTTCTCCATCAGTCCCGCCGTAGCGGATACAATCTTGAAGGTTGATCCGGGTGCCGCCTTATACTGTGTGGCAAAATTCAGCTGCGGACTGGATTTGTCCGCGTTCAGACGGGCATAATATTCCGCATCCACAGTATTTGCCATTTTGTTATTGTCATATCCCGGATAAGACACCATGGCCAGCACATCACCGGTATTGACATCTGTTATGACCACCGAAGCATTGCAGGGATCCAGCGCCAGCTGTGCCGGCGTAATCTCCAGATTGGTGATCCGGTTCATCATGAACTGATATGCCGACATTTTACCGGCATACAATGCCTCTTCATCCTCTGCGGGAATATCTACCACACGTTGTTCACACAACAGCATGCAGATCTGTCTTCCGGTGATCTTATCATTTAAAAGCATATATTTGTAAAACCGTTTTTGGAATTCCGTAGTATGATCAATTGTCTCTATGATATACTCCTGAAGCTTGTTATACACCTCCGCAGAATCCGAATACTTTTCATTCAGATCCAGCCTGCTTACATCGATCCAGTTCATGGCAATGCAATACTGGAGATATTCCTTCAGCGAGATGACTTCATCCTTGGCCCATGCGATCTGGGTGGCATCATTGTCATCTACAAGTTCCTTCATGATCACGCCGTCGTCTCTTAAGAGACTTACGATATTGCTCTGGTATACCTGATATTCTTTGGAAAGCTTGTTATAAGGAGTTCCGCCTTCTGTCAGTTCATAATTCAGTTTGTCATAGACACCCTGCTTGTACTCCAGATATGCCGCATATACCGCCCGTTCCGTTTCACCGGCATCCTCTGCCTCAAAGTGTTTGCGATCCAGAATATTATTATTGATCATTGTAAAATATACATCATAGATCGGAATCTTAATTGAGGAGCTTTTCGCATTTTCCGGCAGATTAAACTCTTTGGCATTGATAATCTTGCTGGATACCAGGCCTGCCAGTTTTTGCTCCACAATATTGTAGACTGCTTCCGTAAGATCCTTGTCAATGGTCAGGTAGACGTCTGCTCCCGGCTGGGCCTCTTTCCGCTCCAGGATGGTAATTACCTTACCGGTATTATCTACCACCACTTTTTCACTGCCCTTGGTCCCCTGCAGAGTGGTCTCCATATAGGACTCAATGCCGCTTTTTCCTACGACATCATTAATGGTATAGGCATCCTCGCTTCCGCCTTCTGCCACCACCTGTTCATTCAGATCCGTCAGTTCATCGGAAGAGATTTTGCCGGTATAACCGAGTATATGTGCGAAATACTTGCTGTCTATGTAATGTCTCACCGTATCTTCCACAATGGAAACACCGTCTAACTGATCGGAATTCTCCATAATGACAGCAACTGTTTTCTCGCTGACATTCGTTGCCACGGTAGTTCCCACATATTTTCGGAAGGAGGTCAGATTCATGGCATACCGGATGGTCACCATCTGCAGCCATTCTTCCTTCGTATAACCTTTTCCGACAATAAAAGGTGAAGTACGATCTTCCGGATCCTCATACTGTCCGATGGCAAAACCTTTTGCCCGGCTTAAGTATTCCATTAGTTCCTGGGCTGTCATAGCCTTCTCTTCTTCAGAGAGCTTGTCTACCGTCTTATAACCAAGCACATCCGCCTGGAAACGCAGCAATGCGGTTCCATCTACAGAATAGACATAATCCCCATCCTCATCAATGACAATTTTAAAATCCGTGATGACGCTGTCACCGTTTTTCTCAATCAGCTTGATCAGTCGGTACACAACATCATTCACCTCGGCATTTTTATTCCGGCTTGACTCAAATACATCCTCGATCTTCACGGAATAAGCCAGTTCATTTTCCGCCAGTACATTACCGTTACGATCCAGGATCCGGCCTCTGGTGCTGGTAATATCTCTCGTCTTCTCAATCTGCAGAATAAAATCATTCAGGTACTCTTCTCCATTGATGATCTGCAGATTAAAACAGCGATAGACCAGTACTCCGGCAAAAAAGAAAAACATTATGGTAAGTACGGTCAGTCTGCTGGTCACAATATTTATAATGTGATCTCTTATTTCATGAAACAAATTTCTGTGCGCTCCTTTTTTCCTTTTCCTCCAGCTTCTGGTTCACTTTCAGAATCAGAGGATATAACACGATCGTTACAACAATGGTATAGAGTGCTTCCGGCAGGATCACTCTTGTAAAATAATACGGGAAATGAAAACGCCCTCTCAGAAGAAACATCAGAATATAGCACAACAGTCCATAGGAAATATCGCTCACCACAATGAGTGCCAACGGCAATTTAATATCCTCCGGATAAAAGATTCTGCAGAATTTCCCGTTTATAAATCCTATGTACATCATGATCATGGCATAGAAACCTAAAAAACTGCCAAAAAAGATATCGCATAACAGCCCGCTGAAAAAACCGATCAGAAGTCCTTCCTTTTCCCCTCTCATAAATCCGAAAGAAGAAGTCAGAATGATCATCAGATTTGGAATGATCCCTCCCAGCGCAAGGCTGTTAAATACACTGCATTGTAAAATGAAGCACAGGACAACAAACAGAGTCACAATCACTTTTCGCAGGATACTGCTATTATTTTCCATCCGTGTTTCCTCCGCTTGGAATCTGTTGCTTTTTATCTGTGATCACCAGGACTTCACTCAGATGTTCAAAATCCACCACCGGAGTTAAATATCCCGACTTGGTCAGATTGTTGGTATCCTTATTGATCGTGCTGATATAACCGATCAGGATATTCGGAAGATATTTGTCACTGATATCGGAAGTGACTACCTTATCTCCCTCCACAACCGCATCCTGACTGTCCACCAGTTTGCTAAAGGAAATGACTCCCTGCGCCATAAGCTGCAGGTCTCCCGATACGATCAGGTTATCCCCGGTAGCCAGTGTCATGCCGCTGACGTTGGAATTATCGGAGATGATCGAAGTCACTCTGGACCAGTTCGGGCCCACAGAAGTAATGCGGCCTACCAGGCCTCCCCCCGCTATAACATTCATATCGTCAGCCAATCCGTCATTGGATCCCTTATCAATAACAAAGGAAGAATACCAGTTGCCGGAATCTCTGCTGATGATCCGGGCTCCGATCTTATTATAATCTCCGTATTCCTCATCCAGCTCCAATAAGCCTCTTAATTCATTCAGTTCATATTTGTCCTGCTGCAGCAGGGTGTTTTCCTCCGTGAGCGATGCCACCTGCTCCTTCAGGGCACTGTTCTCCGCTAAAAGTGTGCGGATCTGCACCAGTTCATCTGAACGGTTTGATAGCCATTCTCCCGCCTTAGCGATGCCCTGTTCAAAGGGAACGATCACATATCCCACCACACGGTTAAACGGGCGGTTAAACACATTGGTCCCGAAGGTCACCAACATCATTACAGTACACAGGATAGTTAAAATAAAAAGGAGATATTTACTCGGTAAAGTAAACCTCTCCCCTTTTCTTTTTACGACTGGGCTCATTTACTCATCCCTTCAATTGCGTAAGCTACAGATTTATAGTTATCATCCTTGATGATCTTGGCAAGTCCCATTGCCACGCTGGTCAGAGGATTCTCTGCTACATTAACATGCAGTCCGGTGCCGGTTGCCAGTCTCTCAGCTAAATGGTTCACCTGGGATGCGCCGCCGGTCAGATAAATGCCGTGACGATAAATATCCGCTGCCAGTTCGGGCGGAGTTCTCTCCAAAATCACCTTTACATTATCGATAATCGTATTGAAATGCTCTTCCAGGGACTCATCCACCATTTTTGTGGGGATCTCACGTTCTACCGGAAGACCGGTCACAATATCTCTGCCGTATACGATGGCACCCTTGCCCTCTTCTTCCAGTTCTTTCAGGGCAATCTTTACATTTTCCGCTGTCTTGCCACCGATGATCAGTGAGAATTCTCTTCTGACCGCGGCACGGATGGCATCGTCAAATTTCATACCACCCACCTTGATCAGACGGCTTAATACGATACCACCCAAAGACAGAATGGAGATCTCCGTGGTCTCGTAACCGACATTTACCACCAGCACACCCTGGGAATTTTTCACATCGATATCCAGTCCCAGGCCGTCGGCTACCGCCTTTTCCACTACCATGATCTTTTTAGCTTTTACGTTTGCTCCCTTGACCAGATCGTAGAACGCCCTTTTTTCCACCTCAGTGACATCCGTCGGCACCGCAATGAAGAAATCGGAAGGCTTGGTATTGCCTTTTTGCAGATCTCCGATAAAATACTTCACCAAAGTCTCCATATTTTTAATATCCGCGATCACACCGTTGGAAAGCGGATAAGAAATATGAATATTACTGGGCGCTTTTTCATACATTTCAAATGCAGAGTTTCCGTAAGCAAATAAAGTATTTTTGTTCTCGATGGCAATCATATTCTTCTCGATCATAATGTTGTCATCATTGCGATTATAGATCTTTATATTGTTGGTACCGAGGTCGATACCGAATGCGTTGTTTGCCACTGTCGTTTTCCTTTCTTATATCATCTTAATAATTTTTGTTCTTTAAAGCTAGTATACCTGTTATCCCCGATAATAATGTGGTCTAACAGTGGAATATCCATCTGTTCTCCCGCTCCGGCCACGTTGTCGGTAAGTTCTCTGTCCGCTCTGCTGGGCGTCGGATCACCGCTGGGATGGTTATGCACAAGGATGATATTCACCGCTTTGTCTTTCAATGCTTCTAAAAATATCTCTCTGGGAGAGATCAGAGCCATGTTCACACAGCCGTCCGACAGCTTTTTCTCCCGGATCAACTGTCCCTTGGCATCCAGGCAGAGCAGATACACACATTCTGTATCCTTATGTCGCAGCTTCTCCATGAAATATTCCGCCACCATATCCGCACGGGTAAAACAGATCCCGGTGCTTGCTCTCGCCCGGCTCATACGATTGGATAATTCAGCGATGCATTTTAATTTCACTGCTTTCACTATGCCGATCCCACGGATCTGTGTCAATTCCTCCACGCTTACATCGTGCAGGCCCAAAAGTCCTTCCCTGGGATATTTTGCCAGTGCCAGGACCTTTTCTGCCAGCTCCACTGCGGAAGTATCTTTGGTTCCTGTCCGCAGGATGACTGCCAGAAGTTCCGCCTCCGTAAGGTTCTCCGGTCCGAATTGTTGGAATCGTTCATAGGGCAGCTGTGCGTTAGTGTTACTTTGTTGTGTCAATTTAACAGGCATAAGTCTCCTTCTGCCTTCTCCGACGTATGATATCTAACGGATAAAACGATATACCACAAACGAAATGATCACACCGATCACACTCGCTATGGTAATATTGAACTCCAGCCCGAACGTAAGAATGATAAAACCAAGATTCAGTTCTACCGGACTGCTGAGTCCGAAATTTTGTCCGTAATTCAGAAAGGTACCGTCAAAGTAAGTTCCTATAAATCTGCCGATCACAAATCCGATCAGCACCAGTACAACCAAAACCCAATTAATTCTCTTCAAACTACTTCCTCTTCTTTCTTTCGTGTACACTTTCCGGATCCGATAGGTGCTCCCCGCGAGCCTCCATCTTCCATACGTCTTTTAATACTATCACAAAAAGCTTCTTCTGTACACAAATTTAGTGGATTTTATTTTGCGCTTTTTCTACAGGATTCGTATTTTCTGGCAGGTTCTACATTGCCTGCCTTAGCTGTTCTTCTGTCACGATTCCCTTCTGCAGCAACGACTGCAGGGATTTCAAAATGCCGAACTTGGCATGCTGCCAGGTCAGTCCACCCTGAAAATATACGGCATAGGGTGGCTTAATGGGACCATCTGCGGACAGTTCAATGGAGGATCCGGATACGAATGCCCCTGCCGCCATGATGACCTGTGCATCATATCCCGGCATATCCCAGGGTTCCGGTGTCACATGGCTGTCTACCGGAGCCGCTGCCTGAATTCCCTGGCAGAAGCCGATGACGCCTTCCGGCTGTCCAAACGTTATCGCCTGGATAATATCATGTCTGCTCTCCGTACCGTTCGGTACTACCGCAAAACCTAATTTTTCATAGACATTAGCTGCAAAGATCGCTCCCTTTAATGCACCCGCCGTCACAGTAGGCGCCAGGAAAAATCCCTGATAAAAATCCTTCAGAATGCCAAGAGATGCTCCTACTTCCTTACCGAGTCCCGGGGATGTCAGACGGTATGCAGCATTTTCCACACACTCTTTTTTACCGGCAATATAACCGCCAATAGGTGCCAGTCCGCCGCCGGGATTTTTGATGAGGGATCCCACGATCATGTCCGCACCCACATCGGAGGGTTCCATCGTCTCCACGAATTCTCCGTAACAGTTATCCACCATACAGATCACATCCGGCTTGATGCCTTTGATAAAGGCGATCAGCTCGCCGATCCGCTGTACGGACAGGGTCGGTCTGGTCTGATATCCCTTGGATCTCTGAATGGTTACCAGATGGGTCTTCTCATTAATGTTTTCACGGATCTTATCATAGTCAAAGTTTCCGTCCGGCAGCAGGTCTACCTGGCGATAGGTTACACCGTATTCTGCCAGAGACCCTTTAGACGGGCGGATGCCGATAACTTCTTCCAAAGTATCATAAGGCTTGCCTACGGGGGACAGCAGTTCGTCTCCGGGTCTTAAATTGCTCATCAGAGCCAGTGCCAGTGCATGGGTACCACAGGTGATCTGGGGACGCACCAGAGCATCCTCTGTGTGGAACGTTGCCGCATAAACCGCCTCTAAGGTATCCCTTCCCAGGTCGTTATATCCGTAGCCGGTAGTACCCAGCAGGCAGGCTTCACTTACCTGATGCTGTTGCATGGCTTTTACCACCTTTAACTGATTATACTCCGCATTCCGGTCCACCTCGTCAAAACGCTCCCGCAGACTTTTCTCTATGACACATCCATAGTCATATACCGTCTTGCTGATCCCCATGGAAAGATACATTTCTTCATTACTGTTATTGCTGTTTTTCATAGATCCCTTTTTCTCCTAATTCCTTTATCATATATTCTAAAATTTTCTCTTCGTCATAGTCAAATTGCTGTTTATCCAGCCAGGTAACTGCGTTCTCCCTGCGAAACCAGGTTATCTGTCTCTTGGCAAAATGCCTGGTGTCCCGCTTCAGAGTATACACCGCTTCCTCCAGGCTGCATTCTCCGTCCAGGTACTCCAGGATCTCTTTGTAACCCAGTCCCTGCATGGATACCATTCCTCTGTGACAGCCCATTTTTTTCAGGCTTCTGACTTCCTCCACCAGTCCTTCCGACAGCATTTCATCGATACGGGTTTCGATCCGCGCATACAGATTTTCTCTGTCATCCGTCAGGACAAAATAGCTGAAATTGTATGGGCTCGTGCGCTCTTTTTCCCTTTCATTATGCGCAGAGATGGGTTCTCCGGTCAGTTCATAATATTCCAGTGCACGGATGGTTCTCTTGATATTGTTTGTATGAATGTTCTCTGCTGAAACCGGATCAATTTTTCTGAGCATGTCATGTAGTACTTCCGGTCCCTTTTCTTTCGCAAGCTGTTCCATTTTTTCCCGGTATTCGGTATTCTCTTCGTTCTCCGTAAAATCAATACCCCGAAGCACCGCCTGAATATAGAACCCGGTGCCTCCCACCAGGATTGGGATATGCCCTCTGTCATAGATCTGTTCCATGCATTCCAGACACCGTTTCTGAAATACCACCACATTAAATTCTTCCCACGGCTCCAGAATGTCGATCAGATGATGGGGCACTCCCTGCATTTCCTCAGGGCGGATCTTGGCGGATCCGATATCCATATGTTTATATACCTGCATGGAATCGGCTGACAGGATCTCCCCACCTATAGCTTTCGCCAGGGCAATGGACAGTTTCGTCTTACCAACTGCGGTGGGACCGGTCAGTACGACTAACGGTCTTTTTATAGATTGTGTTACCGACATAATTTTTCTTCCTTACACATTATCCATTATTCTGGGTGCAGTTTGCAGCATCGATAGCAATGACTAACATCAGCCCTTCCAGTTCGTCCTTAGGATCAGCAAAGTTAATCGTGTAGGTATCTCCCCAATGGAACAGTTCCTTGGAGATATGAATGATACTGCTGCATCCGTTGTATACATCATAATCCCATCCCAGAAAATCTCCTTCCACGCGCCAGCCGTTATAATCAATCTCGTATCTGGGTTTGAAAAAAGAAAACTGTTTGCGGATCTCGCCTTTCACCTGCCCGCCGATTTCGATTTCAAATGCCGGAAGCAGGGTAAACAGCCGCTGCCTGATCACACCCAGTTCACGATCATTTCTGTCATATATGTGTAACTGGTGTCCCAGGGAGAAAAATTCCGCCTTTACAAAGTATTTTGCATTTTCGTTCTCATCATAGACATCATAAGAATCTGTCCAGGAAAATACTCGTTGTTTGATCAGTAAGCGCATTATACGATCCTCTTAAATTTCTTCTCCAGGTCAGTCTCCGTCATGGTAATGATGGTAGGTCTGCCGTGGGGACAGTTGTAGGGGTTATCCAGTGTCAGAAGTTCATCGATCAGCTGTTCCGCCTCCTGAAGGCTTAATCGGTTGTTACCTTTAACAGCTGCCTTGCAGGACATGGATGCGATCTTCTCCTCGATGACCTGAAAGCTTCCGCGGTTGCCGGTCTCCTGTGACAGTTCATCAAGCACCGCTAAAAACAGTTCTCTCTCGCTGCACCCGTAGAGATCTACCGGGACACTGCGCAGGGCATATTCGTTGCCGCCAAAGGCTTCGATCTCGAATCCGAGCTGTGTAAAAGCATCCTCATAAGTATGAAGAATACTTTCCTCCTGCCCCGTCAGGCTGACAATGATGGGAGGCATCAGGCGCTGGGAAACCACGCTCTTTTCGTGGAACTGTTTCATCAGGCGCTCGTATTTCACCTTCTCATGGGCGGCATGCTGGTCAATGATGAACAGCTTATCCTCGAACTGGATCAGCCAGTAGGTATCGAAGACCTGTCCGATGATACGGTAGCGGCTGCGGTTCTGCACAGATAACAGTTTCTCTTCAAACAGATTCATCTGCTGTACAGCCTTCACCATCACCTCAACGGTCTCCGGGCAGATAACAGGCTCTGATGAAGTCTCATCCCTTGGCTCCAGCGGTGCAGCCTCTACGAAAAAATCGTCCTCTTTCGATTCCGGTGTTGCCACAGGTGCAATAGATTGTACCTCTGTCTGCTCACTTACCGGTTCCGGTTTACGGAGACTCGTCTGTATACCTGCATGTGTCTCCTGCCATATCGGCTTCTGTATAAATTCCCTCCGGTCTTTCGGTACCGCCTCATATTTGGCAGCCTCCATGACACGGTAGCTTTCTTCTCTTTTTTTCTCGAACACCTCCGGCGTGTGCTCCTTCCAGGAAGCTTTTCTGTCTTCCTGCTCCTTTTTCTGAATGGATTTTTCATCCTCTAAGGAAGCATCCGGGATCATTTCCCGGTTCCGCAGGGTTGTTGCTATTTTCTCGCTCAGCATTCTGGCAAATGCCATGCCGTCGGAGAACCGCACATCCATTTTGGAGGGATGTACGTTCACATCCACGGTCTCCGTATCCATCGTAATATGCAGCACGCATAACGGGAATTTATGCTGCATCAGATACTGCTTATAACCTTCTTCAATGGCTTTGGCGATCACACCGCTGCGGATAAAACGACCGTTGATAAAATAGATCTCAAAATTGCGGTTGGAACGCACTAGTACCGGTTTGCCCAGATACCCCTCAATCTTAATACCGTTTTCTTCCATCTGGATCGGTACCAGCTCCGCGGCGATCTCTCTGCCGTAGATCCGGTAGATGACTTCCCGCAGGTCACCGTTTCCGGAGGTATGGAATCTGGTCTGATTCCCCAGTACGAATTTGAAAGAGATATCCGGTCTGGACAGTGCCAGATGTTCCATCAGATCCGTAATATAACTACCCTCCGTGGCAGGCTGTTTTAAAAATTTCCGGCGTACCGGCGTGTTGAAGAACAGATTCCTCATGAGGAATGTGGTACCGTCCGGCGCGCCTATCTCATCGATGGACTGTTCCTTTGCCCCCTCTAACACCATGCGGGTTCCGGTGAGGTTCTCTTTTCTCTTGGTGATGATCTCCACACGGGATACCGCAGCGATACTGGACAGAGCCTCACCGCGGAAGCCAAGGCTTGCAATATGGTTCAGATCATCCGCATCTTCGATTTTGCTGGTGGCATGCCGCAGAAACGCTGTGGGCAGCTGTTCCCGTTCAATGCCGCAACCGTTATCCGTCACACGGATGAACTCAATACCGCCTTCTTTTGCCTCTACCGTAATCGCCGTGGAACCGGCATCTATGGCATTTTCCACCAGCTCCTTCACCACGCTGGCAGGTCGTTCTACCACCTCACCGGCAGCGATCCTGTCGATCGTCCGGGAGTCCAGTACATGTATTCCCATATATCTACCTATGCCTTTCCCTTATATCTAACCGTTCCAGCGGTTCTTCAGCTTATTCTGTAACCGGTACAGAGTGTTCAGTGCATCTAATGGGGTCAGCGTCGTCACCTCGATCTCCATCAGTTCCTTCAGAATATCCTCATCCGTCACAGTGTCGAACAGAGACATCTGTGCCAGATCCACCTCATCGTATTTGGGCTGTTTTTTTGCCTTACCATCGTTTTTATTATCGATAGCAATGCTCTGCACCTTTTCCGTAATATCATTGTCCGACAGTTGTTCCACGATCTCCTTGGCACGGTCGATGACCATGTCCGGCACACCTGCCAGCTTCGCTACCTGGATGCCGTAGCTCTTGTCCGCACCTCCTTTTACGATCTTACGCAAGAACACGATATCGTCGCCACATTCTTTCACAGCAATGCAATAGTTGTTCACATTGTTCATTTTGCCTTCCAGCTCGGTCAGCTCATGGTAATGGGTAGCGAATAGTGTCTTGGCTCCTAAAAGTTTGCGGTTGCTGATATGTTCGATCACTGCCCAGGCAATGCTCAATCCGTCAAAAGTGGAAGTACCTCTTCCGATCTCGTCTAAGATCAGAAGGCTCTTGGATGTGGCATTTCGTAAGATATTCGCCACTTCATTCATCTCCACCATAAAAGTGGACTGACCGCTGGCCAGATCATCCGAAGCTCCCACGCGGGTAAAGATCCGGTCTACAATACCGATATTAGCGGTTCTGGCCGGCACGAAGCACCCGATCTGCGCCATCAGTACGATCAGTGCCGTCTGACGCATGTAAGTGGACTTACCCGCCATATTGGGACCGGTAATGACACTGATACAGTGGCTTCCATTATCCAGATAAGTGTCATTGGCAATAAACATATCATTGGTGATCATCTGTTCCACCACAGGGTGTCTTCCGTCCTTGATGTCAATAACACCCTTTTCATTTAACTTCGGACGTACATAATGATTTCGTTCCGAAACCAACGACAAAGACGCATACACATCCAGCTTTGCGATCGCTTTTGCGGTGTTCTGGATGCGGACCAGTTCCTGTGCAATGGTATCCCGGATTCTGCAGAAGACATCGTATTCCAGTGTCTGTAACTTGTCCTCCGCATTTAAAATAGTGTCTTCCAGTTCCTTTAACCGCGGTGTGGTATATCGTTCCGCATTTGCCAGGGTCTGCTTGCGGATATAGTCCTCCGGCACCAGATTCTTATAGGAATTGGTCACTTCAAAATAATAGCCGAATACTTTGTTATATTTGATCTTCAGATTCTTGATTCCGGTACGCTCTCTGTCCTCTTCCTCCAACTGGGCAAGCCATTGTTTTCCGTCATGCTTGGCGCTGCGCAGTCTGTCTATGGTTTCATCAAACTGATCCTTGATCATCCCGCCTTCCCGGATGGACAGGGGCGGTTCGTCAATGATCGCTTCATCGATCAGCTGATAAATATCCTCCAGTCCATCAATCTGCTCCCGGATTTTAGTCAGTTCTTCTTTTTCAAAGGCAGACAGCACTGTCTTAATCGGCGGCAGCATCTGCAGGGAATTCCGAAATGCGATCAGATCTCTGGGATTTGCCGTCTTATAAGTCACCTTACTGAGCAGTCGTTCCAGATCGTAGATGGGATTTAAGTATTCCCGGATCTCATCCCTGGAGATGGAATCCTGATTCAGCTCCTGAATGGCATCCAGACGCTTCTCCATCTCATCCTTTTCGATCAACGGCTGTTCGATGTAATTGCGCAGAAGTCTGGCGCCCATGGCGGTCTTCGTCTTATCTAACACCCACAGAAGAGAGCCTCTCTTCTGCTTCTCTCTGAGAGTCTCCGTCAGTTCTAGATTTCTTCTGGTGGAGCTGTCAAGTAACATATATTTGCTGGTAAGATAGGGATAAATATGGGTAAAATGCTCCAGATCTGTCTTCTGGGTATCATACAGATACTGTAACAGTGCTCCCGCCGCTAAAAGTCCCGTAGGGAATTCTTCGACACCAAGTCCGATCAGCGTATTTACCTTAAAATGTTTCATCAGGATCCGTCTGCAGCCGTCATCATCGAACATATGGGATTCCAACGCATTGACGGAGATATGTAAGCGGGACTTTAAATCATTCACATCAAAGCCACTGACTAAAAATGCCTCGTTACAGATAATCTCCGAAGGTTCGTACTTCATCAGTTCATCATTTAATTTTTTCAGATCTTCGACTTCGGTCACATAATAATCACCGGTAGTTACATCTGCCGCAGAGATACCGATGCCATCCGGAGTATAGGCAATGCTCAGCAGATAATTATTTTTGCCGGCTTCCAGAGATTGTACGTTTAAGTTGGTACCGGGTGTCACCACACGGATCACTTCCCTCTTCACCAATCCCTTGGCAAGCTTCGGATCCTCCACCTGTTCGCAGATAGCCACTTTATAACCGCGGCTTACCAGTTTGGACAGATAGCCTTCCACGGCATGGTAAGGAATGCCGCACATGGGCGCACGTTCCTCCAGTCCACAGCTTTTTCCCGTCAGTGTGATCTCCAGTTCCTTGGAAGCCACCAGCGCATCGTCGAAAAACATTTCATAGAAATCTCCCAGACGATAAAAAAGGATGCAGTCCTTATACTGCTCCTTGGTCTCCATATATTTTTGCATCATTGGTGTCAATTCAGCCATGATCTTCTCCTGTTCTGTAAAAGGATCCACGACAAAGCGGACACGCAAAAGCTTGCGTATCCGCATCTATCTTAGCACAAAATATTGAGGTTGTAAATTAAAGAACCACTATGAAAAATGATAGTTTTTCACACTTACTGCAGCTTTGATGCGCGTTCCAGTGCATCATCAATATGGGCACAGACATTTTCTCTGCCCACCTTATCTAAGAAGCCGCTCTTCTCCATGACATGCATGGGCTGTTCCCCTACATGAGACAGAATGATCTGGATGTTTTTCTTTTTACAGTCTGCATATAACTGCTCCAGATTGTGCATGGCTGTGGCGTCGATAGCGCTTACGCTGCGCATACGCAGTACCAGGCAGTTCATTTTCTCATCTAATGTGATCTTCAGGATTTTGTCCGCTGCGCCGAAGAATAAGGGGCCACTCACTTCATAGACCATGGTATTGTGAGGTACGACTCTTAAGGACAGGCTGTCCGCATCATCCTCATCATCCACATATTTCCAGCCTTCCACTTCCGTCACATCGCTCATACGCTTCATGAACAGAATGGCTGCCAGTAAAATACCTACCTCTATCGCTACTACCAGATCAAATACGACAGTCAGTACAAATGTGGTCACCAGAACGATAATGTCACTCTTGGGTGCGGTCTTGCACAGACCTATGAATTTACGCCAGTCGCACATATTGTAAGCCACCATGAACAGAATGGCTGCAATGGTGGGCATGGGGATCAGTGCCGCATAAGGCATCAGTACTACCAGGATCAACAAAAGTGTCACGGAATGCACCATACCGGCAATGGGGGTACGTCCGCCGTTTTTCACATTGGCAGCAGTTCTCGCAATGGCTCCGGTGGCGGGGATCCCACCGAACAATGCGGAAGTAATGTTGCCGGCGCCCTGGGCGATCAGTTCCATATTGGAACGATGTCTGCTGTTCACCATACTGTCCGCTACCACGCAGGAAAGCAATGACTCAATGGCAGCCAGAATCGCGATGGTAAAAGCATCCGGCAGGACGTTCTGTACCGTCTTCAGGCTGAAGGCGGGCAGAGAAATTGACGGAAGCTTATTGGAAATCTCATACAGATCTCCGATCGTATTTACATTCATGTTAAGTAGTGCAACCATGGCACTTCCCACCAGTACTGCGATCAGAGAAGGGGGAATCTTCTTGCAAAAGCCCGGCAGATACTGCCACAGGATCAGGATCAGGAGACTGATCACACCTACAAGCAGTGCCTGCACATTTGTGGTGGAGATGAACTGAAATACTGCTTTCAGTTTATCCATGGTCTCGATCAGCGGCTCTTCGCTGACAATGGTCAGTCCCAGGAAGTCCTTGATCTGTCCGATAAAGATCGTCACAGCAATACCGGAAGTAAAACCGGTGGTGATCGTATAGGGGATAAACTTGATCAGATTACCAAGTCGTAAAAATCCCATCAGGATCAGGATCACACCCGCTAACAATGTCGCGATGATCAGACCGTCCATGCCGTTCTTGGCTACAATTCCTGCAACAATGGTGGCAAATGCCGCAGTAGGACCTGCGATCTGTACGCGGCTGCCACCCAGAAAAGAGATCACAAAGCCTGCGGTGATTGCTGTATAGATACCCTTTTCCGGTGTTACCCCGGAAGCCAGTGCCAGTGCAATGGATAAGGGCAGAGCAATGATCGCCACAATGATACCTGCGATCACATCTTTTACAAACTGTTCTTTCGTGTAGCTTTTCATCACTGAGAAAAGCTTCGGTTTCAATTTTTCCATAACATTCTCCTCAATATAATCTCCTCAGTAAAAAGACCCGTGTGAAATTATAAAATTTTTATAAAATCACACGGGTCTTATCATAGCTCTATTTTTTAAGCTTTGCAAGACTTTTTATTATTTTAAACCTATTCTACAATACGGTTTTTACCGTTATTTTTGGCAATATATAATTTCCGATCCACAGAAGTAAACAATAGATCCAGCTGTTTATCAGCCTCATAACGTTCCATTCCACCGCTGATGGTAATATCCGTCTGTCTGGTGTTCTGGGAATATCTCCTTAAGCCTTCCTGGATATTCCGGAATGAATGTAACACCTGTTCCCGATCATCCTGTTCAAACACCAGCATAAACTCCTCGCCGCCGAACCGGGCTGCGATTCCTTTTCCCATCATTTCTTCCAGCATCAGTCTGCCGGCTTCCCGCAGTACATCATCACCGTATCCATGCCCATAGGTATCATTGACTGCCTTGAAATCATCTACATCCATCAATACGATCCAGAAGCTCTTCTCCGGCTTGCATATCCATTCATTCACCTGATTTACAAGATAGCGCCGATTATACAGCCTGGTCAGAGGATCATGGTTCGCTGCAAAGTTCAGATCCTCACTCAGACTCAGCAATTGCTTTCGTTGTTCCTCGTAACTTCTGAGCAATTCAAATATCATGGCAAATACAGATACTCCCACAATAACAAAGGATCCGAGCGTAGTTCCGATCTTACCCGCTTCATCCATACTTCTCCATACGGAAGGCCGTTCAAAGCTGTTCATCATGATCACCAGATATTCCAGCAACGTGACCGCAAAAGAAACGATCACCACATTTCTCGGGAAAAATATCGCCAGTCCAACGACCCCCAGGACCAGATATACGATAGAGGCATCCCCGTAGCAATAATACAAATAAGGAAATTCAAACCATACAAGTATTAATATGATCAAGACCGCCGGTATTTGCACCTTTTTCGTAGTCCATCCGATAATGCCGATGGTCACGATCATCAGCAGGCATATGCCGCAGAGTATGGTCGGCAGTTTCGTACCGTGAATACAGAAATTACAGATTGTTCCGATCAGATTTGCAGTGCACGCCGTTATCGTCAGTATCTGATACATTTTCCAGGACATGTCCTGTTCCAGTTCTATTCTCTTTTTCTTCTCTTGTTCTTCCATTTCGATTCCCTTTTACTATTTATTCGCCTGTCATATTCATGACTGAACCATATGTCCCATATAATAAAATCCATGACATTCATCCAGTGAAACATTCACAAGCTTCCCCACCAACGATGCATCTCCCGGAAAATGTACCAGCGTATTATTTGACATTCTTCCGGTCACTAAGGAACTGTCATTTTCATTGATCTCTTCTACCAGCACATCGCAGATCTGTCCCTGATACCTGGATACCTGTTCTCTGGCTGTCTCCTGCACGGTCTTAAGCACCCGGTCAAACTGCTCCTTTACCAGTTCCTCCGGCACCTGTTCCATGGCTGCCGCCGGTGTTCCGGTTCGTTTGGAATAGATAAAGGTAAAAGCATTGTCGTATTTTACGCGACGGATCACATCGATGGTCTCGTCTACGTCTTCCTTCGTCTCTCCGGGGAATCCTACGATAATATCCGTAGTGATCGCCATATCCGGAATCTCCTTACGGATCTTCTCCGCCAGCTCCAGATACTGTTCCTTGGTATAACGGCGGTTCATTGCTGTTAATATCTTCGTGGAACCGGATTGCAAAGGAAGATGGAGATGTCTGCAGATCTTCTTGGAATGCTTCATCACCTCGATCAGCTCATCTGACAGATCCTTGGGATGGGAGGTCATGAAACGGATCCTCTCCAATCCTTCGATTCTTTCTACATCCTGCAAAAGCTGTGCAAAGGTAATGGGTTCTTCCAGGTTTTTACCGTAAGAATTTACATTCTGTCCCAGCAGCATGATCTCTACAACGCCGTCTGCCACCAGCCCCTCTATCTCCCGGATGATATCCTTCGGATTACGGCTTCGCTCTCTGCCGCGGACATAGGGGACAATACAATAGCTGCAGAAATTATTGCAGCCGAACATAATATTGATACCTGATTTGAAAGAATACTTTCTCTCCACCGGCAGATCTTCCACGATCTTGTCCGTATCCTTCCAGATATCAATGACCATTCCCTCATTTTCAAACAGGGAGCATAACAGCTCTGCGAATTTGAAAATATTATGAGTTCCGAAGATCAGATCCACGAAGCGGTAACTGTTTTTAATCTTCTCGATCACGGTGGGTTCCTGCATCATACAGCCGCACAGTGCGATCTTCATATAAGGATTTTTCCTTTTATAGCCGTTTAATACTCCCAGTCTTCCATAGACACGCTGGTTGGCGTTATCTCTCACCGTACAGGTATTATAGATCACAAAGTCCGCATTCTCATCTTCAATGATCTCATAGCCGACTTTTTCCAGGATTCCCACCAGTTTTTCCGAATCCCTGGCATTCATCTGACATCCGAAAGTAGTCACACAGCAGGTAGGCCTTCTGCCCAGTTCTTCTCCAAGCTTTGCCACATGACCGGAGGCTTTCTCCATAAAATAATACTGTCTGTCGGTTTCGTTCATTTGTGTTACATTTGTCATATAAAAAATATTGCCTTTCTAAATATCTGTATCTATTATCTGTCTGCGTATTTTGCTGCAATGGCGATCAATAGTCCGGTCGTTTTTTCCATGGATTGTACACAGGCATACTCATATCTGCCGTGATAATTTTCTCCGCCGGTGCACAGGTTCGGACAGGGCAGTCCCATGAAGGACAGTCTGGCGCCATCGGTACCGCCGCGGATGGGAGATACTTTGGGCTCGATTCCCAGCTCTTCCATGGCAGCTTTCGCATTGTCGATCAGGTGCATATGCTGCTCCATGATCTCCCGCATGTTATAGTAAGAATCTTTCATATCCACTATAGCGGTGCCTTCCCCATACTTCCGGTTCAGGAAATCCGCACAGGACAAAAACAGCTCTTTTTTCTGTTCAAACAGCTGTCTGTTATGATCACGGATAATATAGTCCGCAGTAACTTCCTCCACATTGCCGCTTATAGCATCCAGATGGAAGAAGCCCTCATAGCCTTCGGTATACATTGGATTCTGCTCTACCGGCAGCAGCTTCTGGAACTCCTGCGCGATCAGAATGGCATTTTTCATTTTGCCTTTGGCGGAACCGGGATGCACACTTCTGCCATATACATGAAGCTTTGCCCCGGCGGCATTAAAATTCTCATATTCCAGTTCGCCCAGTGCACCACCGTCTACGGTATACGCATAATCTGCACCAAACAGTTTCACATCAAAATGATCCGCTCCGGCACCGACTTCCTCATCCGGGGTGAAACCAATGCGGATCTTGCCGTGCTTTTTCTCAGGATGATTTAACAAGTCTTCCGCCATGGTCATGATCTCAGCAACACCTGCTTTGTCATCTGCGCCAAGCAGCGTTGTTCCGTCTGTCACGATCAGATCTTTTCCCACATAATTTAACAGCTCCGGGAAATCCGCTGTCTTCATAACGATGTTCTCTGCTGCATTCAGTACGATATCTTTTCCGTCATAATGCTCTACGATCCGGGGCTTCACATTGGTATCCGTCACCGCAGGCGATGTATCCATATGGGCGATAAATCCAAGTACCGGTGCATTCTCGTAGCCTGCGGATGCAGGAACGGTAGCATAGACATAGCAGTGCTCCTTATCATAAGTGATCTCTGTGGCGCCCATAGCTTCCAGTTCACTGACAAGCAGACCTGCCAGGTCATGCTGCTTCATGGTGCTGGGGGTCGTGGTGCTCTCTTCACTGGACTGGGTATCGATCTTCACATATCGCAAAAAATTCTCTATCGTCTTAGTCATAATCTCACTCCTAACGTTTCAACACAAATACAACTTATCCGGGCATGTTCTTCTCTCAAATTCGAATAGCCATATCTTATTTATCATATCATGGTGGCCGCATCGCTTCAATATTTAATTTTATTTAAAAGGTAATTTCGGCGTGATCGTTCAGAGCTTATAGGTTCTTATTTCCCGGCAGATTCCCTGCGACAGCATCACTACCGCCAGTAGATTCGGCACCGCCATCAGACCGTTACAGATATCCGAGAAATCCCATACCGCTTCCAGCGAACAGACCGCCCCAAAAAAGGCAAACATTCCATAGCACAGACGATACCACCCTGTCCGGCGACTATTTCCAGCCAGATATTCAAAGGCTTTCTCTCCCTGATATTCCCAGGCAATAATTGTAGCAAACGCAAACAATGCGATAGATAGTGCAAGCATCCATTCCCCCGCCCTGCCAAATGTGGCGGAAAATACAGCGATCATAAGCGCTGTTCCGTTCAAAAGCTCCCCCTGCGCATCCCTCTGCCCCAGCATACCGCTGGATGCTATGGCAAGCCCTGTCAGGGAACAGATCACAATGGTATCGATAAAAACTCCCGTCATGCTGATATAGCCTTGCCGCACCGCATCCGGTGTATCTGCACAAGCCGCACTGATTCCGGCTGCTCCGAGTCCCGCTTCGTTGGAAAATACTCCACGGGAGACACCATAGCGCATGGCCTGCCTGCCGGAACATAAGAATCCAATGCTCCCTCCTGCCATAGCTTCCGGGCAGAAAGCACCGCATAAAATCTGCAGAATTCCTGACGGTAGATTATGGAAATGCGTAAAGATCACCATGCCTGTTCCGAAAAGATAAAATACTGCCATACAAGGCACCAGATATTCCGTGACCCTTGCTATTTTATCGATTCCTCCAAGGATCACCAGAATCGTAAAGATACCAATCACCAGTCCTGTCACTGTCCGGTCGACTCCAAAAGTCACTGCCAGTGCCTCCGCAATAGAATTCCCCTGCGTCATATTCCCCATGCCAAAGGAGGCTAGTACTGCGAATATCGCAAACAGTACCGCAAGGATCCGCCCCATACGTCTATACGGAAATGCATTTTGAAGAACATACATGGGACCACCCACCGGTTTTCCTTTGTGATCTCTTACACGATATCTGACACACAGCGTACTTTCCACCAGTTTGGTCGACAGCCCGATGATCCCGGACAAAAGCATCCAGAACAATGCTCCCGGTCCTCCCAGCACCATGGCAGTAGCCACGCCTACGATATTTCCCGTGCCTATCGTTGCCGCCAGTTCCGTAGTCAGTGCTGAAAAAGAAGAAACCCCTTCCCCATCTGTGCCTTTCCGGCTCTTAGGATGGAACACCAGCCCAAGTGCCGCCAACAGATTTCTCAGAGGAAGAAAGAACAGACTTATCATCAGATAGCAGCCACAGCCTAATAATAAAAAAATAAGCCAGGGTCCCCATACGATCCGGTCTGTCTGCTGTAAAAAGCCTGTTACCTCTGTGATCATAAAAAGTCTGTCTCCCTGACTTATTTTTCTAAACTATATTCTTTATTTTTCTATTTTATACATTGATATCACTGTCCGACTACTTTTCCGGATTCCTGTATTTCCGGAATGTATTTACTGGATATCCGGCAGAAAACCCGGGATCTTTTCTGCGATCTCACGAATCCCGAACAAATATCCGATGCCTTTCTCCAGTTGTCCTTCGGAAGCATTGAGCAGTGTTGCGGTCAGATGCAGCTTATGCTCTCCGTATTCCAGATCACACGTATACTCACCGTTGTCGTTTTCCATGGTCGTCTGGGACTTCGCTTCTATTTCAGCTTCTTTATCCCACATGATCTGTGCATTGGTATCATAAGGCATCTCTCCTTCGATTTCAATATAGGTCCCGGAATTATAATCATGCAGATAGGACTGCATATAATCAGTGATAAAATAAAAAGGCGCATCTGCACCGATATCATCCCAGGTGACAGGTTCTGTCTCATCTTCCAGCACAACCTTCATGGCATAGAGTGTTCCGGTCTCAGAATCCACGACACACTCTATACTGACTCCCGTAACCTCCTCTTCCTTCATGCGCATACAGATGTCATAGGCCATGATCGCGACTCCATCCGACAGCTTTTCATCATACAAAATATATCGTTTGATGGAAATGTTATCTGTATCCATATTTTTGAAAAAATAATCCTCCGGGATCACTCCCATATCCTGAAAAGTGTAATTCCATTCCGTATTTAAAATATATTCATCGATCAGACCATATATTTCACCATCTGTTGCAGCTTCATAATCTTGTTCAGAGATATAGTACTGTTTTCCCGCAGCGATACCGTCTGCCAGATTTTGAAGTCTGCGCATGGTGTCTGTCTCATACTCTTCCTTCCAGACGGTATAATCCGTTCCTGTATTTGATATGCTGACTGACCTGGTCAGCCTGCTCTTATCCTGCAATTGTAGCAACCCTTCCGGTCCTGCGAATGCAAATACGATCAGCACGAGCAGTCCACCCATACATAGTAGGAAATTGCGCCGGTTCTTATTCTCCTGTTTTTTCATCTTCCGCCTTTTGCTCCCCTGTTGCTTTTATTTTTTACCACCTGCATTTCTCCGGGAAAATATAACCGCATTACCGTGCCTTCTCCAAGCTTGCTGTCAATCTTCAGTTCCCCCTGATGCAGGGTGATGATCTTCTGACAGAGAGCCATTCCGATGCCGGCTCCGCCCTCCTTGCGGGATCTGGACTTATCCACCATATAAAAAGCCTCCGTGATCCTCGCGATCTCTTCCTGCGGGATCCCCCTGCCGTTGTCTACAACCTTGATCTCATAGCCCTGTGTGAGCTTACTTCCCTTCATCAGGATAAATCCGCCTTCTTCCACAGCCTTTACAGCATTATCCAGCAGATTATATAACAGTGACAAAAGCAGATCCCTGTCACCTAAAATCACCCCCTTTTCCAGATTGATCTTTCCCCGGATCCCTTTGCGTTCAAAGGGGATCCGCATCGTATCCCGGATATTTTCCTCCAGTTCTTTCGTCTGAATCTTCTTGAATTCCAATTCCTGTCTGTCCATTCCCACCAGCTCCAGCAATTTGTGAGACAGACTTTCCAGACGTTTTCCCTGACTGAAAATATAATAGGTGGCTTCGCCCCGCTCCTGCTCTGTCAGTTCATAGGAGTTCAGCATATCCGCATATCCAATGATGGAAGTTAAAGGTGTCTTGAGTTCATGAGCAAATGCCGCCGTAAAATCCTCCTTCTGTTTTGCTTCCAGCTCTTTTTCCTCCATCTGGCGTACCAGTCTGTCCGTCATCCGGTTAAAACTCCGGGACAGTTCTCCGATCTCATCTGCACCCTGATAGGCAGCCCTCTTCTCCAGATTTCCCTCGGCAATCCTCCCCGCCGTGCGGTTTAACTGCTCTATGGGCCGGGTCAGATATCTGGATAGTAAAAAAGCTGCCAGACCACCGATCACCAGCAGACCTGCCAGAGCAATACCATATTGCCGCATCATATTGCTCCGCTCTTCATAAATGCCGCTCAGATCCTTCAGGATCCCAAGATATACCATATCTGCCGAATCCGTCGCCTGATCTGTGATAATGCTGAGCAGATAATAACGCGTTTCTACCTTACGGACACCGTAGACCTGATCTGCACCGGGATCCATGGTGCGGATCATTTCTTCCGCAAGACTCCTGATCTCATCCTGTGGCAGTTTCAGGCTGCCCTCCAGAGTGATCGTGCCATCCGTTTCAAGGATCATACATTCCGTACCGTTCTGATCCGTCATCCGTTCTGTTGCGGAATTTCCCGCCTGTATCCCCGCGAATTCTGCTCCGTATTTTTCCATGTTCTGATACACCATATCATAAATGGTCTGAAAGAGCAGGTTCTCACGTTTTCCCTGCTCCGTCTCCCGTTCTAACATACGGTTAAAATAGGAAAACAGCATAAAGCTTCCAAACAGCATGAAGGCTGCCGTAAGAAGTGCTGTGATGGAAAAAAATAATTTATACGTGAACTTCATTCAAACGATACCCCACTTTATATACCGCTATAATAATATTTTCCCAATGTAACTTTTTCTTCAGCCGCTGCACATGCAGATCCACGGTCCGGCTCTGTCCCATATATTCGCCACCCCATACAGTCTCGTATATGGTTTCCCGATACAACGCCCTGTTTTTATTTCTGGCAAATAATAACAGCAGATCGAATTCCTTCGGTGTCAGATAGATTTCCTCCCCGTCCAGAGTCACTCTGTGGGATGCCGTGTCAATGGTGACATTACACGCCCGGATGACCGTCTCCGTCTTATGATATCTGCGCAGCACCGCCTCCACTCTGGCAAGCAGTTCTACGATCTCAAACGGCTTGGGCAGATAATCATCCGCCCCCATTCGGAGTCCTTTCACCTTATGTTCTGTAGATCCCAGCGCCGTCAGGAAGATCACCGGCAGCTCACAGGCTTTCGCATAATCCATCAGCTCATAGCCGTTGATCCCCGGCAGCATGATATCTAACAGTGCCAGGTCATACTTCTCCCGTTCCATAAGATCTGCCGCGCTTTTTCCATCCGGCGCCCAGGTACACAGATACCCTGCCTTGGTCAGATTCATCCGGATCAGATTAGCGATCGGCTCTTCATCTTCCGCAATTAATATCCTGAACATTTCTTCTGCCCCTCATTCTATAAATTCTTATATTACTTTAACTCCTGATTGTATCCATTTTGTATCATCCAAAGCTATGCACTCTTTTCTTCTCTGTTCATACCATATAATAAATGTTTTTACGGAAAGGAAAGCGGATTGCTATGAAAGATTATTCTTTCGAGGAACCTTTTGAAAAATATCCTCTTGCCATGGCTTATGTCCCCTGGCAGCATTTTACGCAAATGTATGAAAATCTGGAAAAAGGCTACAAAGCCGGTACCATTTTCCCCGAACTTGACAAACCCTTTACAGGAAGGAGATGTATCAAATGAACAGCGAAGAAAAAAAGCTGCATGATATCGGCATCGCTGATTTCGTCCTGACAGATCTGATGCTGTATCTGGACACCCACCCTTCGGATCAAAAAGCCATGGAATACTTCAATCACTACGCACGGATCAAAACACAGATGGAGCGGGAATTCGCCAGAGATCATTACCCACTGCGCAAGGATCTCGCCGAAAGTAACAGGGACTGGCGTTGGGGCAGTGCCCCTCTCCCCTGGGAAGGAGGCTGTAACTGATGTGGAACTATGAAAAAAGACTGCAATTTCCGATAAATATCAAAGAGCCCAACGCGAAGCTGGCGCAGGTCATCATCTCCCAGTACGGCGGACCGGACGGTGAAATGGGGGCCAGCATGCGTTACCTGTCACAACGATATTCCATGCCTTATAAGGAGGTAGCCGGACTGCTTACTGATATAGGGACCGAAGAACTGGGGCATTTGGAAATGGTAGCCACCATCGTCCACCAGCTGACCCGTAACCTCTCCATGGAAGAGATTGAGAAAAGCGGATTCGCCAACTATTACGTGGATCATACCATCGGTGTCTGGCCCCAGGCAGCAGGCGGTGTTCCCTTTAATGCCTGTGAGTTCCAGGTAAAGGGAGATATCATCACCGATCTGCACGAGGATATGGCTGCGGAACAGAAAGCCCGCTCCACCTATGACAACATCTTACGTCTGATCAAGGATCCGGATATCTGCGAACCCATCAAATTCCTGCGGGCTCGCGAAGTCGTCCATTACCAGCGCTTCGGAGAAGCCCTCCGTATCACCCAGGACCACCTGAATGCAAAGAACTTCTATGCCTTTAACCCCGGGTTTGACCGCTGTGACTCCTGTGACAATTAACCCTTCCACAAAAAGAGAATCCCTCACACAAAGAGGGATTCTCTGATCATGATCTTATTCCACATTAAATACCAAGAAAACTTTTTACGGTATCCTTCATTTTATCCACATCACACTGCGTATCATGAAGTATGGGTGCGGTACGGATCTCTTCGATTGCTCCGGGCACCTTCACCTTAGCAATTTTGGATAATTCATCCACCAGTTCAAAATCGCCCATCACATCATATTTGGTGTCAATCGCATCCATGACGCTTCTGGTGAATTTGAAGGGGCTTGCGGTAGAAGCAATGACAGTGGTCTTATGATCCCCGGTCTCTGCCACATATTTTCCATATACTGCAGAAGCTACTGCGGTATGGGTATCGATCACATAGCCGCACTTCTCATACAGACGACGAATTTCTGCTGCCGTCTCTGCCTCACTTGCAAAGTTACCATAGAAGTCAGCCAGCTGCGCCTTCATTTCTTCGGTGATCTCGTATTTGCCATTGCCGGTCAGCGCACTCATCAGCTCACGGTTTTTATCCGCATCATTGCCTGCGATACGGTAGATCAGACGCTCTAAGTTGCTGGAGATCAGAATATCCATGGAAGGAGATGTCGTCAGTACGAACTCTCTGTTGCGGTCATAGGTTCCGGTACGGAAGAAATCATACAGTACCTTATTGTCATTGGAAGCACAAATCAGCTTATCAATGGGAAGCCCCATATTCTTCGCATAAAATGCTGCCAGAATGTTACCGAAGTTACCGGTGGGAACTACGACATTGATCTTCTCACCCTCTGCGATCTTACCGTCTTTACATAGCTGTGCATAAGCATACACATAGTAGCAGATCTGCGGTACCAGACGTCCGATGTTGATAGAGTTTGCTGAGGAGAACTGGAATCCCTTCTCGTCCATCTCTTTTGCCAGTTCCTTATCGGAGAAGATCTTCTTCACGCCGGTCTGAGCATCGTCAAAATTGCCGTGAATGCCTACTACGAAGGTATTGGCACCCTTCTGGGTCACCATCTGCTTCTCCTGGATCGGGCTGACACCGTTCTTCGGGTAAAATACAATGATACGAGTACCTTTTACATCTGCAAAGCCTGCCAGGGCTGCCTTACCGGTATCGCCGGAGGTAGCGGTCAGGATCACGATCTCGTTCTTAATATTGTTCTTGCGGGCAGAAGTGATCATCAGATGAGGTAAAATGGAAAGTGCCATATCCTTAAAAGCAATGGTGGATCCATGGAACAATTCCAGATAATACGCATTGTCTGCCTTCACAAGCGGAGCAATTTTTTCTGTATCAAACTTGGAATCGTAAGCACTGTTAATACAATTCTTCAGTTCTTCTTCCGTAAAATCCGTCAGAAATAATTTCATGACTTCATATGCAACCTGCTGATAAGTCATTCCCGCAAGCTCCTTAAGACTCTTGTCCAGTGTGGGAATATGATCCGGTACAAACAATCCTCCGTCATCGGATAATCCCTTCAGAATCGCCTGTGATGCGGTTACCGGTGCGCCGTTGCTGCGTGTGCTACGATATATTACTTCCATTTCCTCTCCTCCGTATCAATATGTATGAATTTTGTATCCATCTTCAATTTCGTAAAAGTATAGCATACTTTAAGCACTGTTGCAAGGTGAATTGATAAAGTCCAAGCTGCACGCAACATTCTTATTCTTGTTATTCCTTAAAAAACTCATGTCCGCCGTGCCGGAATAACAGTGTAAGCTTTTCATCAAACCAACGCATTCGTTTACTGTCCGCATAATCTCTGGCGGCAAAATAAAGTGCTCCTTCGGAGATATCCTCTCCATCCAGTGCTCGTCCCACTGCCCTTACGGTCTCCTCACTGATCTGTACTCTGTCATAGCTCCCATCGGACACCGGGGAAAACTGCGTGATCCCATTCTCCTGCTGGAACACGATCTCCGACACACTGTCCGGAAATTTATCGGAATTCAGACGGTTCAATATGACATTTGCCACCAAAAGTTTCCCCTCCTCGTCCTCACATCCTGCTTCCGCTTCCACAATTTTCAACAGAACCTCCAGCTCCGCCATGTCCAAATGATACCTGCTGTTCCTCTGCAATTCATTGCAGTCGACTACCCGCTGTCCCGAGGATGTCCGGGAAGCAATTCCTATCATTCTGCTCTCACTGTCTGCCGCTACCGGGACTTTTATCTGCAGATTCCGCTGTATTTCTTCCATTTGTCCCAGACACAAAAATCCTGCCAGAAATAACAAATGCGCTGTTAACAGAACAGTCAATGCCCGTTTATACATTTTTGATCCTCACATACCTACAAATGATTTTGACTCCAACTTCATTCTATGCAGCTCGTCCGAAAAATATATCTGTTGTTTTCCGGGAAAAAATGATACTATGAAATTATGAATGAGCAGAAAACAGGAAAAAGCAAACTGGATAAAGGGATATTTCGTGCCGTAAAAAAAGATGGAACCGTGTATTACCGCGCCTCTCTGACCTACCGTGGGAAGCACATCAGTCTGGGTAGCTACCGGGATGCCGGACAGGCACACTCTGCCTATGAAGAAGGGATTCGTCTGTTAAATGATTCCTCTCTCTCCCTGAAATCCTACCGGGAGACCTCTTCCCTTTCCTTTGAGAAGTGGGTCTGTCTGCTCAACTTCCGGGATAATGGAATCTACCTTGGGAACCCCATCTATATGGGCCAGCAGCTTTTTTACTATTATCTCACGCCACACCATGTACTGAAATTTGATCTGGAAGATCTGTTCTATTATTCTTCACACAAAATCATGCGGCGCGGTAATCATTATTTTGTGTCCGATTATGGAATGCAGCTGACTCTTACATCCCGCTATGGCATCAAAAGCTATGCCGTACCCGGTAGAGACTATTGTTTCCGCAATGGTGATCCCACGGATTTCCGCAGAGAAAATCTGCAGATTCACAATATTTATCACGGTGTCCGCAAAACAGTAACAAAAAACGGACAGCATCTCTATACTGTCCGCATTCATATTCATGGCAATTATCTGGTGGGCCGTTATGCTACCGATGTGGAAGCCGCCATTGCCTACAACAAAGCCATCGACATTCTCCGAAACAAAGGAGTGACCAATAACTTTTTATCCAACTACGTGGAAGACATTGCTCCCAGCCGCTATGCAGAGATCTATTCTTCTCTGCCCATTGCCCCCGGCATTCTGAATTATCCGGCTATTTCTCCGAATAATCAATGAAGCTGATATTCATGTTGGCATAACCGGCAATCCCGTCCACTGAGATATCGTCCGCGTATTGCCACATGGTAAACCGATACGGATAATCCGGAACATCTCCCACCTGGGATAACCATACATCATACGCAGACAGTTTTGACAGATCCACCTCCTTGATCAGCCATTCCTTGTTGCCATATAATAATGTTTTATATCCGGCCGCCGCTATCGTATCCAGAAAAGCTTTCGTGATCTTTGTCTTGTCCGCTCTGCTGACTCCTTCTATGCGGGCCGTATCGTTATCCACGAATCCCATATCAAAAGCCACCGGATAAGTAATCTTATAATCTTTAATATTGTTCAGTACGACGTTCGCTTCTTCCACCGCTTCTGCTTCGGTGATCGCCTGTGAAGTAAAATACACTCCGATCTGCAGTCCGGCATCTGTCGCTCTCTTCAGATTATCCGCGAAATACTCATCCAGAACGATCTGACCGCTGCCGTAACCTCTGGCTCCCACCCGAAGCATCACGAAATCAATGCCTGCTTTCTTTAATTTCAGGAAGTCCACATAATCCTGATATTTGGAGATATCCACCCCAACATAAGAAGTAAGCTTTCCATCCTGATAATATTTCATAAAATCCGACTGACACACCAGTTTTGTAAAATCGTATTCGTGTTTCGGCAGATAAGGGCTGATCAATACCCATTCTTCTTTCCCATCCCGATTAGTCACCAGGGTATGCTTTCCATCGGTGGAAGGATCTGTATCCGTCGTATCTTTTTTCCCATCCTGTCCGGAAGGATTCTCTGAAGGCATCGGTGTAGCCGTTGTCTCCGGATACATATCCCAAAAATCCAGATCCGAAGGAGTCAATGTGCTTCCGGTGATCAGATCCTGCGTATCCGGATACTTTGCTGTCTGCTGATTTCCTGCCTGTTGTACATTCTCCGTCTGTGCAGTTGTATTATTCTGTTGATGAGACGCCGGTTTCCTGTTAATGATCAGCACAACCGTAAGTATCACCACCACAAAAATAGTGACAGCAACGATCGCACTGACCACGGTAGGAGTCAACCCGCTTCCATGATCTTCATAATCGTCCGGAAGACGCATACTATTTCTCCTCTTTTATGCTTTTACAATACACTTTTTAGGGCATTTTTCCATGCAGGCTCCACAGCCGACACACTTTTCGGGATCAATGACCGCATGAAAATTCTCTACTTTCACAGCATCATGCTGACAATTTTTCACGCAAATTCCGCAGCCAACGCATCCTGTGGTACAGGCTTTCATAGTGACCGGTCCCTTGTCGGTAGAACTGCAGGCTACCTGCACCGTATTGGAATATGGGATCAGACTGATCAGGTGTTTCGGACATACCTCTACACATTTTCCGCAGGCCTTACACTTCTCTTTGTCTACTACGGCTACACCGTTTTTGACGTGAATGGCATCGAAAGGACATACCTGTGTGCAGGTTCCATATCCAAGGCAGCCGCTGTTACAGGATTTCGGTCCGCCTCCGGGGACAAAGCTCATCATACGGCAATCCTTGATTCCGTAATAATCATAGTCTGTCTTCGTCCGGTCGCAGTCACCCTGGCAGTGAACATACGCTACTTTTCTCTCGGAAGCCTCTGCCTCTACTCCCATGATCGCAGCGATTTTTTTGCCGACTTCCTCTCCGCCTACCGGACAGGTATTAACGGCAGCCTCTCCTTTTGCAATCGCAGCGGCAAGTCCGGAACATCCGGCGAACCCACAGCCGCCGCAGTTATTACCGGGAAGGGCGGCAAGTACCGCTTCTTCCTTCTCATCTACTTCTACTTTGAATTTTATACCGGCCACGCCAAGAAACAGTCCCACAAAGATGCCGACGATTCCGACACAAGCCGCAGCAATCAGAATTCCTGTTATACTCATCTATGTTACTCCTTCCTAGATCAGACCGGAGAATCCGCAGAAAGCAATTGCCATCAGTCCCGCTGTCAGCAGCACCATGGGCATTCCCTTGAAAGATTCCGGCACCTCATTGTATTCCATTTTTTCACGCAATCCAGCCAGGATCACGATGGCAATGGTAAAACCAAGGGCTGTGGCAAATCCGTTTACAATACCGGTCAGAATACCGTATTCCTTCTGTACATTGGTAATCGCTACACCTAAAACCGCACAGTTGGTGGTGATCAGGGGCAGATATACACCCAGTGCCTGATACAGAGAAGGCATAGCCTTTTTCAGGAACATCTCCACAAACTGTACCAGCGCCGCGATCACAAGGATAAATACAATGGTCTCCAGATACTCAATGTGCAGCGGCTGTAAGATAAATTTATAAATCACGCCCGCTACCGCACTTGCCAGCGTTATGACGAAAATAACCGCGGTTCCCATACCGCCTGCAGTCTTGATCTTACGGGATACTCCCAAAAACGGGCAGAGTCCCATGAACTGGCTTAAGACGATATTGCTGACAATGGAGGAACTGATCAGTAACAGAAGCATATCTTTCACACTATCCATTTATTTGTCCTCCTTATCCAAGTCTATTGTCTCAAGGTCATCCGTTGCAGCCTTAGGCTTTGCTGCCGCTCTGGCCGCGTCCATCACGGCATCCTCCGAAGTATCGGTATTGTCGTAAAATCTCTCTGAACAGCCGCTTTCGCCACAGTGCAGACAATCATGTCCGCAGCCGGACTGGATTTTCTCATAATCCTTGCCTGCCAGTTTTCTCTTGTTCTTCACATAATTCTGCAGAGCAGTCAATGCAGCCAGCACAAAGAACGCACCGGGAGCCAGTCCGAAGATGTTGATCGTTACATAGGAATCCGGCATGATCCGGAATCCGAAGACAGATCCTGCCGCCAGAATCTCTCTCACGGCACCGATACAGGTCAATGCCAGGGAGAAACCAAGTCCCATGCCAAGTCCGTCAAACAAAGAAGGAATCGGCGGATTGGAGTATGCATAGCTCTCCGCTCTTCCCAAAATAATACAGTTCACAACGATCAAAGGAATGTATACACCCAATGCATCATTCAGAGACGGCAGATATGCCTGTAAAAGTAACTGCACCGCCGTTACAAATGAAGCTATAATTACGATAAATGCGGGGATTCTCACACGGCTGGGAATCACTTTCCGCAACAGGGAAATGATCAGATTGCTCATCGTAAGTACCACCGCTGTCGTCAGTCCCATTCCCAGACCGTTCATTGCGGAAGTGGTTACGGCCAGTGTAGGACACATTCCCAGCATCAGCACAAAGGTAGGATTCTCCTTGATAATGCCGTTGTAAAGTCTTTCACCTGCTTTATTCATTGCCTGCACCTCCCTGTACATAATCATGAAATGCCAGAAGGCTTCCGTTCACGGCATTGGTCACGGCCCTGGTGGTGATCGTTGCACCGCTGATGGCATCAATCTCACTGTCAGAAGTGGAACCGGTCTTGGTATACGTAAAGCTCTTCACATTTTTCTGATGGAACTGCGGTACCAATACATCGCCTGCTTTCATTCCCAGTCCCGGTGTCTCGGAGATACTCAAAATAGAAATATCATTTACGGTACCGTCCAGACGGATTCCCACATACAAAACGATATTTCCGCCGTATCCCTCAGAGGATGTGGTCTGGATCACATAGCCCAGTTTCTCTCCGGAGGCATCCTGAGCTTCATATACCGTACCGATGGTAATTCCGGTATCGGAAAGATTCTGCGCCGTATCATCGGAAGGGATATACGGATCCAATTCTTCAAAATGTCCGGCATCCGTAAATACTGCCTGGCAGGCTTCCTGCACTGCTTTTTCTTCCTGCAGACGGATGGGTTCCTTGGTAAGTTCATAGACAAATCCAAGTAACAGGCCGGCGATCAGGGTGATGGCAAATAAAATGCCTGCTTCTTTTAACATTGCCTGCACATCATTTTTATTTTTCATGTTTCGCACCTGCCTTTCTTCCGAAAGCAACCGGCATGGTGAATTTTTCAATCAGAGGTACCAGAAGGTTTCCTAAAATGATAGCATAAGATACTCCTTCCGCTCCCGGTCCGAAGATACGGAAAATTCCGGTAAGAAGTCCCAGTACAACACCATATACATACTGTCCTTTGATGGTGATCGGGCGGGTAACATAATCCGTAGCCATGAAAAAGGCACCCAGGATCAGACCGCCACCGGCCAACTGTGCCGACAGATATGCGGGATCAAAACCATGTCCGCCGAAAAATCCGGCAAACAGGATCACTGTCACAATATAGGTCCCCGGAATGCGCAGATCGATCACTCCGATCAAGATCAGAAAACATGCCCCGATCAGTAACGCAATAACGGAAGTCTCACCGATGGTACCGGCTGTCTTACCTACGATCATATTCATGACATTGACACTCTCTCCTGCCTTCAGTGCCGCCAGCGGAGTGGCTCCGGTATAAGCATCACAGACGAAGTTCGTCATCTGCGAAGGGAAAGAGATCAATAAGAAACATCTTGCTGCCAGTGCCGGGTTCATAAAATTTTGTCCCAGGCCTCCAAACAACATTTTTACTACAAGAATTGCAAACACACCGCCCAGGGCAGCCATCCACAGAGGAATACTTACCGGCAGATTCAGTGCCAGCAGCAGTCCGGTGACAACCGCCGACATGTCTGTTATGGTTATTTTCTTCTTCCACAGCCAGCCGAATAACAATTCTGTCAGGACTGTGCTTGCAATGGTAACAGCCATTACTGCCAGTGCTCTGGGGCCGAAATTGTAGATTCCGAAGCCGGCAGCAGGCAGCAGTGCGATCACCACAGCCGTCATAATACTACTGGTCGTTACTTTCGACCTTATATGAGGATTTGAAGATACTTTTAAAAGTTCACTCACTGTTCTTCCCTCCTACTTCTTTTTCTTTTTGGCCAGTTGAATTTTACGCATGGACTTGATCTCCTGCGTCAGAGGTCTCTTGGCAGGACATACAAAGCTGCAGCAGCCACACTCACAGCATTCCATTCCGTTATGTTCTACGAATGACTCTTCGTCAAAATGCTCCGCATAAGTTGCCAGCAGACTGGGAACGATCCGTCCCGGGCATGCTTCCACACATCGTCCACAGTTAATACAGGGACTGGGTTCCATCGCAGAGACATCATCCTGTGTCAATGCCAGCAAAGCAGTAGAAGTCTTGGTCGTCGGAACATTAAGATCAAACATACCGAATCCCATCATCGGACCACCGCAGATAATCTTCTCCGGATCCTGTTTAAATCCTCCCGCCACATCCAACAGTTCCTGATAACTCATACCGATGGGTACCCGGAAGTTCCGTGGATTCGCCACAGCATCACCGGTTACCGTGACAATGCGCTCCATCAGAGGGCGTCCTTCTGTAACCGCTCTGTAAATAGCAACCACGGTATCTACATTGTCTACAATGCATCCCACATCCGCGGGCAGCATGGAAGAATTGATTTTCCGACCCGTTGTGGCATAGATCAACTGACGTTCCGCACCCTGCGGGTACTTGGTCTTCAATGCCTTGACCGTGATCTGCGGATCATTTTTGGTCATCTGTTTTAACAGAGAGATGCAATCCGGTTTATTATCTTCCACTGCCAGAATTCCATGAGCATTATCGAACAGCTTCAATATGATCTTCAGACCGCCGATCAACTTGTCCGGCTCCTCCATCATCCTGCGGTAATCAGAAGTCAGATAAGGCTCACATTCCGCACAGTTTGCAATTACATAGTCAATTTTATCAGGATCCTTCGGAGATAATTTTACATGGGTAGGAAAGCCGGCTCCTCCCATACCTACAACTCCGGCTTCTTTTACAATATCGATGATCTCATCTTTTTGTAATTTATCCACTGGTGCATAGGGATGAAATTCCATACTTTCATACAGACCGTCATTGTCTATTACAATGCTCTGTATCAGATCTCCCGTCACTACACGCCTTGTCTCGATAGACTTTACAGTACCGGACACGGATGCATAAATCGGCGCCGACACAAATCCACCACTCTCCGCTATCTTCTGTCCTGCAAGTACACGATCTCCTTTTGCCACGATTGGCTTAGCCGGGGCTCCGATATGCTGAGACATGGGATAGACCATTTCTCCCTTAGGCAGAACATCCTGGATCGGCTTGTCTTTCGACAGGTCTTTGCCGTCATAGGGATGGATTCCACCTACAAATGTCAACTTCGCCATTTTCTATCGTCCTTTCTAAATCATTCTTGTATTTCAGATCACATTACGATAATTGTACTATTTTTATCAACTTTTATCAACAAAATGCTACTGCATTTTATAAAATTATGGTAGAATAAATTAAATAAGCAAACATGCCCCACGGCAGAAAGAGGTCATACATGAAAAAATCAGAAGAGACTCTGGAGGATTTTGCGATCTCCTATCCCTTGGATAAGCTGGCACCTCTGGAACAGGTACTGTTTCTCGATATTGAGACCACGGGATTTACTTCCCGTACTTCTTATTTATATATGATAGGCTGCGCTTACAATCGGGCCGGTAAATGGCATACCATACAATGGATGGCAGAGGATTACGCACAGGAGGGAGCGATTCTCACTGCCTTCTTTGACTTTGCGAGATCCTATAAATATCTGGTTCATTTCAACGGCAATAACTTCGACCTTCCCTTTATCAGCCAGAAATGTGCCCAGTTAATGCTTCCATTTTCTTTCGAAGGTTTTCAGGGAATCGATATTTATCGTCGGATCTCTCCTTATAAGTTTTTCTTAAAGTTGCCCAACTGCAAACAGAAAACTCTGGAGCAATACCTTGGAATCGCCCGTACGGATGTCTTTTCCGGTGGTGAATTGATCGGATTATATCACGACTATGTCAAGAATCCTTCCGAATTCACCGAAAAGGCTTTATTCCTTCACAATGCGGACGATTTAAAAGGGATGTTGGAAGTTCTTCCGATTCTCGCATACTATGATCTGTTTAACGAGAACTGTGTCAAAGCCAAAAAGGTACAGGCCAATTATTACAAAGATATGCATGGGGCACAGCGAAAAGAGCTGCTGATCACACTGCAGATTCCTACACCGCTGCCCAAACCTATTACTGCCTCTGCCGGTAATTGTTACTTCCGCGGCGAGGGAGAATCTGCTACTCTTAAGGTTCCGATCTATGAAGAAGAATTAAAATATTTCTATTCGAACTACAAGGATTATTATTATCTTCCTACCGAAGATGTGGCACTTCATAAATCCGTAGCTGGTTTTGTTGATAAGGAACACAGACTCCAGGCTTCCGCAGCGAATTGCTATACCAGGAAGTTTTCCTGTTATCTTCCCCAGTGGGATATTTTATTTACACCTTTCTTCAAGAGAGATTATAAGAGCAAGGAATTATTTTTTGAACTTACAGATGAAATGAAGAAGAACCGTGAAGGTTTTTCCCGTTATGCCAATCATGTCCTGTCCATGATTGCCGCCACATATTAAAAAAAGGAAAGCTGACCGCTTTCCTTTTTTCTTCCTATAAACCTATAAGGGTTTGACATAATAAAAAGAACTTTTTCTCTCAAATCCTATCTCACGATAATTCATGATCTGTTCCGTACTTCCGATAAAAAGCATTCCACCCTTTGCCAGGGAATGATAATACTTTCGGAATACTTCATCTTTTGCTTCCTCTGTAAAATAGATCAGAACATTTCTGCACACGATCAGATGATATTCTGTCGGATAAGCATCCTTCAACAGATTATGTTGATGAAAATCAACTCTTGCCTTAATCTCATCCGCAATCTTATAAGAGGGACCGATCTTCGTGAAATATTTCTTCTTTAGATCTTCCGGTACACCTTCTATGCTCTTCTCATTGTACAATCCGGTCTTTGCCTTTGCAATCACCTGCTTGTCCAGATCAGTAGCATAGATATGGATCTGTTGTAACGGAACATGCCGTGACAAAGCCATAACCAGTGAGTACGGCTCATCTCCCGTAGAACAGGCAGCGCTCCAGATTTTTAAATTCTTACCAAAACGCTGAATCAGTTCCGGGATAACTGTCTCATCCAGATATTTCCACTGTTCGGGATTACGATAGAACTCCGATACATTGATGGTAATATACCCTACAAATTCCTCGAAAAGTTCTCTATCCGTCTTCAGTGCCTGTACATACTTATCATATCCTACGATCTTGTGTTTTGCGATCAGAGTATCGATACGCCGCTTCATCTGCTTCTCTTTATAAGCATTCAGATCGATCGTAGTCAGAGAATATATCTCCTTTTTAAAATACTCATAATCATATATCATGAATATCAACCACCCAGCTGTTAATTATTCCTCAGTATCCTCAGCCTCTGCAGCGATCACAGCATCGATATCTACAGATACGACATCTGCATCAGACTCTTCCTCTGCCTCTGCAGGTTCGGGAGCTGTCAGAGCCTTTACGCTCAAGGAGATCTTGTGATCAGCCTCATTGAAATCTACAACCTTAGCTGTAACTTCATCGCCAACGCTCAGTACATCGGAAGGTTTCTCAATGTGCTCCTTTGCGATCTGGGATACATGAAGCAGAGCATCTACACCGGGCTCTAATTCTACGAAAGCACCAAAGTCGGTCATTCTTGCAACCTTACCGGTTACTACATTGCCGACTGCATACTTCTGTGCAGCATCCTTCCAGGGGTTAGCATCATCGAATTTCAGAGACAGTGCGATCTTATTGCCGTTGATCTCTTTGATCAGGACTTTCAGCTTATCGCCAACCTTGAATACCTTCTTGGGATGTTCAACTCTGCCCCAGGACATCTCGGAGATGTGAAGCAGTCCGTCTGCGCCGCCAAGATCGATAAATGCGCCGAAATCAGTTACGTTCTTAACAACACCTTCTACGATATCGCCTTCTTTGATCTTCTCAAAGAGTTCCTTCTGCAGCTCAGCCTTCTTAGCTACGATCAGCTGTTTACGGTCGCCGATATATCTTCTTCTCTTGGGATTGTACTCGCTGATCACGAATTCAATCTCCTGTCCTGCATACTTGGTCAGATCCTTCTCATAAGTATCGGATACCAGGCTTGCGGGGATGAAGATTCTTACTTCGTCCACAATTACACTTAAACCACCGTCCAGTACCTGGGATACGGTTGCCTTAAGTACTTCGTGATTGTTAAATGCTTCTTCGATTCTCTTGTTGCCTCTGTCTGCAGCAAGACGCTTGTAGGTAAGGAGAACCTGACCCTCACCGTCATTTACTTTCAGGACCTTGACTTCCATGGTGTCACCAACCTTGGCAACTGTGGTAAGATCCACGCTGGAGTCGTTGGTATATTCGTTCTTGGTAAGAATACCGTCAGATTTATATCCGATGTTCAGAATGATCTCTTCCGGTTTCACATCGATGACTGTACCTTCGACTACCTCTCCTGCATGTATTGTCTTTAATGATTCTTCCAGCATTTGTTCAAAAGTTAATTCTGACATAATTTTGAACCTCCTCAATTAATTTATTTGGGGTGGAAGCCCCCGCGGTAATACCCACTAGTCGAACAGCTTTAGGTAGATCTAAATGCAAGTCATCCAGTGTCTGTATAAAATAGGTGTGCTCACATTCCCTTTGGCAGATTTCGTAAAGCTTTCTGCTGTTGGAACTGTGCTTCCCTCCTATTACAATCATAACGTCAGCATCCGCTGCAATGGTCTTTGCCGATCGCTGTCGCTCTTCTGTAGCATTACAGATAGTGTTCACAACACTATCATTGTAACCTTTTTTTTCAAAAATTTCAACTATATATTGAAATTTATTGTAGTTATATGTCGTCTGAGACACAATGCAGAGTTTTTCGCCTTCTGTTTTTACAAAATTTTCTGCCTGATCCGGAGTCTCCAGAACGGTAACGGGTCCCGGACACCAGCCGACGATCCCCTCTACTTCCGGGTGCTTCGGATCTCCCACAACGATCACATGATACCCCTCGTTACTTTTTAGTTCCACGATACGATGGATCTTTTTCACAAAAGGACAGGTGGCATCAATGCATTCCAGACCGTTTGCCTCCATGATGTCATAGATCTCTTTTGCCACACCGTGAGCACGGATGATCACTGTTGGAATGTTCTCCCCGGCTTTCAGCTGTTTCAGATCCTCTTTGTTCTCCAGAACCCGTACACCCTTTTCCGACAGTTCTCTGACCACTTCCTCGTTGTGTACAATGGGACCATAGGTATATATAGTCTTCCCGTTTTTTAATTGTTCATACACGGTATCCACGGCGCGCTTTACACCAAAGCAAAAGCCTGCACAGTCTGCCAGTCTTACTTCCATATATCGTCTCCCATTTAACCAATCAGTTCCACGATCCGGTCAATGACCTGTTCGATGGTCATATCAGAGGTATCCACAAGTACCGCATCCTCCGCCTGCTTTAACGGAGAAGTCTCTCTGTGCATATCTCTGTAATCTCTGTCCTCGATATCCTGACGGATCTTTTCTAAGTTGCAGGACTCACCCTTGGCAGTCAGCTCGTCATATCTTCTTTTTGCTCTCACCATACTGCTGGCGGTCAGATAGATCTTGACCTGTGCATGGGGTAATACTACGGTACCGATATCACGACCGTCCATGATCACATCGCTTTTCGCTGCCAGTGCCTGCTGGAGTTCTACCAGTTTGGTACGTACCGCCGGCTGTGCACTGGTGGTGGAAGCCATGTTGCCAACCTCCTCGGTACGCAGATAAGCATTGACGTTTTCACCGTTTAATAATACGACCTGTTCTCCGTCCACATATTGAATGGTGATATCTGCCTCCTTACATTTATCGGCGATCGCTGCCGCATCCGCAGGATCCACACCCTCTCTTAACATGAACAGTGCCATGGCGCGGTACATTGCTCCGGTATCCACATAGATAAAGCCCTTCTTTTTTGCCACTGCTCTGGCAATCGTGCTTTTACCGGCACCTGCCGGTCCGTCAATAGCTACATTAAAGCTCATATTCATATCCTCTTTTCTTCGTATTTTCTTTATGATTCTATTTTTCAAAAAAATTATTGTATGCTTTCTCCCGCCAAATGTCCCGTAGACCAGGCAATCTGTAAGTTAAAGCCTCCGGTCATGGCATCCAGATCCAGTACTTCCCCCGCAAAATACAGATGCTTTACCAGCCTGGATTCCATGGTGGAAGGATTGATGTCTTTTACAGAGATTCCGCCCTGGGTAATGATTGCTTCCGCAAAAGATCTCGTCCCCGTTACCGTCATGGGCAATGCCTTGATCAGCATGCCGAAAGTTTTTCTCTCTTCCCTGCTGATCTCGTTGACCTTCTTCTCCGGAGAGATTCCTGACAGCTCTATCATAACAGGGATCAGCTTCGCAGGGAACAGATGATCCAGTGCATTTTTAAACTGTTTATTCTTCGCTTCCTCAAAATCCCGAAGCAGACGTTTATCTAACTGTTCCTGTGTCAGTGCGGGTTTCAGATCCAGGAAAAGCTTTACTTCATCGTCACCTTTTTGTCTGGAAATATTTTTGGAATAAAAGCTGCTGGCGGACAAAATCAACGGCCCGCTGACGCCAAAATGGGTAAACAGCATCTCTCCGAAGCCTTCGTACCAGGTCTTCTTCCCACATTGCATCCGGATCTCCACATTTTTAAGAGATAATCCCATCAGCTCTTTGCACCAGCTCTCGCGGATCTCTAACGGTACCAATGCGGGCCTTCGCTCCGTTACTTTATGCCCCGTCTCTTCTGCGAACCGGTAACCGTCTCCGGTGGATCCGGTAGCGGCATAGGAGCAGCCACCTGTACAGATAATGCAGGCATCGGCGGTCAACTTCTTATGATCCGTACATTCCACTCCGTAAAAGCAAATATTGTCGTCACTTTCCTTCGTCAGGATCTTTTTCACTTCTGTGTGCAGATGAATATCCACATGATATTTATGCAATTCTCTCTGCAGGGCGGCGATCACATCCGAAGAATGATCGGATACCGGAAATACCCTGTCGCCCCGCTCTGTTTTCAGGGGACATCCCGCCTGTTCGATCAGATCACACACCTGCGTATTGTCAAAGCTGTAAAAAGCACTGTACAGGAATTTTTCATTGGTGCAGACATTTTGGAACAGCACATCCATATCCGCTCCATTGGTCACATTACAACGGCCTTTTCCCGTAATAAACAGCTTTTTCCCAAGCTTTTCATTTTTTTCCAAAAGGGTTACGTTATGTCCGCATTTTGCTGCCGCTATGGCAGCCATCATGCCGGCAGCCCCGCCGCCGACCACTATCACATTGCTCATTCTCATCCTTTTCTGCCGACATATCGACGTCACTGCTCCTTGCGTCGCAGAGAATAATCCAACATCGGTTCATCATCTATAAAATCAATCTCGTCATTCAGATACACCTGATAATTGTTCCAGGTCTCTTCCAGTGTCTCCAGATTCTTACGCACCTGCTCCGGGCACTTCAGGCAAAGCGCTACCACCAGGGCATTGATCACACTAAGAGGTGCCACCAGAGAATCCACCACCGACACCATGTCACTTCTCGCCAGCAGATTGCAGGAAGAATACAGATTCATGGGGGAATGGATACTGTCGGTAATGGCGATCACTTTGGCATTCCGGTCATTGGCGAACTCCATAGCCTTTAACGTCCGCATAGAATATCTCGGAAAACTGATGCCGATAAAGCAATCCTTCGGTCCTATATGGATCATCTGTTCAAAGGTCTCGCTGACACTGGTAGTATTAAGCAAAAATACCTTTCCGCGGATCATGTTCAGGTAAAAATGCAAAAACGCCGCCAATGGCTCATTGCTGCGGAGTCCCATGATATAGATGGTCTCCGCTTCTAAGATCGTAGCTACTGCCGATTCAAACGCCGCCGGATCCAGATTATCTATAGTATCCTGAATCTTCTCGATATCTGCCGTGAGAACAGAGGTCAGGATCTCCGACTGGGAACTTCTTCCATATTTTGCATCCATTTTCTGGATACCATTTAGTTTACCCTGTACACAGCTTTCCAATGCCTTCTGAAATTTCGGGTACCCATCATAACCGATCCCTGCGGCAAAACGAACCACGGTAGATTCACTGATTCCCAGTGTTTCTCCTAATTTAGCTGCCGTCATGAATACCGCCTGGTCAAAATGTTCCGATATATAGTCCGCAATGGCTTTATGCCCCTTGCTCATCTTCGCATAGTGTTCATTTATCCGGGTAAAAACATCATATTCTGCCACTGTTCTTAACCTCGCATTGTCTCATTGTAAAAAGCATAGTAGGAATGTTCCAAAAGCTGCATCGTCTGCTGATCTGTCAGATCATAATCTCCGGTCAGAGACATGCAGGCGGCTCCATGGATAAAAATCCACATTTTCATAAACAGATCTCCGGGGTCCGGGCATCCGGCCACTCTCGCCAGATTGATCTCATAGACTACATTTCCGGCATCACCGTTCAAGATCTCATACATGCTTTTCGTCTTATGCTTACTGCCCTGGTCACCGGATACAAACAGAAGTTCAAACAGGTGTCTTTCTTCCCGTGCAAAAGCTATGTATGCCATTCCTAAGTTGGCAAAAGGTGTCTTCCCGGTGCGGGGATACAGGCTGTAATAATCCAGAAAATACGCCGTTGCTCTCTCATAGACCGCATCCCACAGTTCTTCCATATTCTTATATACTCTGAAAATAGGCTGCGTGGAACATCCTGCCTTCGCCGCAACTTTTCTCGCAGTCACATTGGCAAAGCCTTCCTCTCTGGTCATGGCGAATGCCGTATCCAGGATCCTGTCAATCGTGATCATCTCTTTACGAGCCATAATCCCTCTCATTCCGCTGTATTTACAGCAAACAATGTGTCCTTCTATAACACTTGTTATTTTAGTTGGTGAAGAGCACTTTTGTCAATATGTAATTAAGTCCATTCGCATATCGGGCTATCGCCCTACTTGCTTCGCTGGTTCTTTGTCTAAATAACAGTTTCTCCGTGCTTCGCACTCCCGAAACTGCAAAACCACATTCGCAATCCGGGCTATCGCCCTACTTGCTCATGTGGTTTTGTTTTTCTAATAAAGACACCGCACTGGCTGCAAGCAGCCGTGCGGTGTCTTTATTGAAAAATTATTTAGACAGGGTATGCACCGTTTTTGGTGTCAGCCTGGGTCATATCAACCTTTTCCTGCTGTGCCTGACGATACTTGAAGAAGTCGGTAGCAACCTGAGGGAACAGAGCGTAGCTTAATACGTCCTCATCCTGCTGTTTCCATTCCTTCATTTCGCCTTCCAGCTTATCCATCTCGTTGTCAAGCAGATCAGCGTAACGGCAGGTGATTCTCTCCTCACCGGGGATAACCTTGTCGATAACCTCCTGGCTCATGGGCTTAACGGTCTGGCCGTACTCACCACGAAGCACTGCCTTGGTCTCCTTGGTAGCCATCTTGTAACGCTCACCAAGCAGTACGTTGAAGACTGCCTGAGTACCAACGATCTGAGAAGAAGGAGTAACCAGAGGGGGCTCACCCAGATCCTTACGAACCTTGGGGATCTCCTTCAGTACATCGTAGTATCTGTCTTCTGCATTCTGCTCCTTCAGCTGGCTCACCATGTTGGAAAGCATACCGCCGGGTACCTGGTACAGCAGAGTCTTGATATCAACACCCATAACCTTGGGATTCAGCAGGCCGTTAGCCAGGCACTCATCTCTGTAAGGTCTGAAGTAATCAGCGATCTCAGCCAACAGGTTCTGATCCAGACCGGTATCGTAAGGGGTTCCCTTGAAGGTCTCAACCATAACCTCGGTAGCAGGCTGTGAAGTACCCATAGCGAAGGGGCTCATAGCGGTATCGATCACATCAACGCCGGCCTCTACTGCCTTCAGGTAAGTCATGCTTGCAACACCGGAAGTATAGTGGGTATGCAGCTGGATGGGAAGCTTGGTAACTTCCTTCATAGCTTTGATCAGTTCAGCAGCCTTGTAAGGTACTAACAGACCGGCCATATCCTTGATACAGATGGAATCTGCACCCATCTCTTCGATCTTCTTAGCCATGCCGGTCCAGTACTCTAAAGTGTAAGCATCGCCCAGGGTGTAAGCCAGAGCAACCTGTGCTTCACCTCTGCCTTCCTGTGCCTTGAATTTATTGGTAGCATTTACTGCTTCCTGTAAGTTGCGCAGGTCATTCAGACAGTCGAAAATACGAATGATATCAATACCGTTGGAGATAGACTTCTGTACGAAGTAATCTACCACATCATCTGCATAAGGTCTGTAACCTAAAATGTTCTGTCCACGGAACAGCATCTGTAACTTGGTGTTCTTGAAGCCGTCACGCAGCTTTCTCAGTCTGTCCCAGGGATCTTCCTTCAGGAAACGAAGGGATGCATCAAAGGTAGCACCGCCCCAGCACTCTACGGAATGATAACCAACTTTATCCATCTTATCTACGATAGGAAGCATGAATTCGGTCGGCATTCTGGTAGCGATCAGAGACTGATGTGCATCACGTAAAACAGTTTCCGTAATCTTAATCGGTTTCTTTTCAATTTCTGACATTACGAATATCCTCCATAATATAATTTTCTTTTAATTAAGTTGACGCGATGCGTTATTCATAAGTCCTTCGGACTTATTTCATCGCGCTTTGCGCGAAATACATCGCCCTTTAGAATACTCCGAAGATTGCCATGAAGGTACCGGCTGCTACGGCAGTACCGATAACACCGGCAACGTTAGGTCCCATAGCATGCATGAGCAGGAAGTTGGTAGGATCGGATTCTGCACCAACCTTCTGGGATACACGGGCTGCCATAGGAACTGCAGACACACCTGCGGAACCGATCAGAGGATTGATCTTGCCGCCGGACATTACGCACATCAGTTTACCGAACAGAACACCTGCAGCGGTACCGAACATGAAGGCGATCAGACCCAGAGCTACGATCTTCAGTGTATCAGCATTCAGGAATGCTTCTGCACTGGTGGTAGCACCTACGGAAGTACCTAACAAAATAACTACGATGTACATCAGAGCATTGGATGCTGTCTCAGTCAGCTGACGAACAACGCCGGACTCACGGAACAGGTTACCTAACATCAGCATACCTACCAGAGGAGCTGTGGTGGGAAGGATCAGACATACAACGATGGTAACAACGATGGGGAACAGGATCTTCTCCAGCTTGGATACCGGACGAAGCTGACCCATCTTGATCTTTCTCTCCTTCTCAGTGGTGAGAAGCTTCATAATAGGGGGCTGGATAATGGGAACCAGTGACATATAGGAATATGCTGCCACCGCGATAGGTCCCAGGATTGCCGTCTGTCCCAGCTTACCAGCAAGGAAGATGGAGGTAGGACCGTCAGCACCACCGATGATGGAGATGGCTGCAGCTGCCTTGTCGTTGAATCCCAGCCAGATCGCACCGAAGTATGCTGCGAAAATACCGAACTGTGCAGCTGCTCCCAAAAGAAAGCTCTTAGGGTTTGCGATCAGAGGACCGAAGTCTGTCATGGCACCTACGCCCATGAAGATCAGGGACGGCAGGATTGCCAGTTCATCCAGCTTGTAGAAATAATACAGTAAGCCGCCGGCACCGTTTGCTGCATTTTCAGGGTGCAGCATGATATCGGGGTAAATATTTACCAACAGCATACCAAACGCTATCGGGAGTAAGAGCAGCGGCTCAAACTCATGACGGATAGCTAAATAAAGGAAAAAGCATGCAACCAGAATCATGACATAGTTTCCCCAGGTCAGGTTAAAAAACGCTGTCTGATGAATCAGGTTGTTAAGCGTACTAGCTATATATTCCATTTGATGACCTCCTGTTGTTTATAGAGCTGATAAAAAATTAGTTCAGAGTTGCCAGAACTGCACCAGCCTCAACAGTATCACCAACTGCAACGTCAATGCTTGCTACGGTACCGTCTTCGGGAGCTACAACAGGGATTTCCATCTTCATAGCTTCCAGAATGATGACTGCGTCACCCTTCTTAACAGCCTGTCCAACATTTGCCTCTACCTTGAAGATCTTACCTGCTGCACCGGCCTCAACCTTAATGCTGCCTGCTGCGCCGCCTGCCTTGGGAGCCGCTGCGGGAGCCTTGGGTGCTGCCTTGGGTGCTGCGGGAGCCTTTGCTGCTACGGGTGCTCCGGTAGATGCGCCCTCTTCTACTACTACATCATATACGTTGCCATTTACGGTAATGGTATAATTTTTCATTTTAATATCCTCCTACGATTTTAGATTATCTAACTTTGCGGATAGAACGAACTACAAATCCGTCAGTGCTTGCCGCGCCTTCGCTTGCTGCGATTGCAGCTGCGATTACGGCTACCAGCTCAGTGTCATCTGCTTCGGCTTCTTCCTGTGCAGCGATCTGAGTTACTGCATTATCAATACCTGCGTTCTTTGTCTCTTCCTTCTTGCCCTTTTTGCTGAATGCAGCCTGGATCCTGGGAATGAAGTTGAACAGGGAAATGATCAGCGAGATAATGATCAGCATTACGAATACAGTTCCCATACCGATCAGCGTATTCAGTGCAGCCTTGGTCATCAGACCACCCATGGATTCAACGGGATTCAATGCTGCGGACTCCATGCTCAGGAACATATCATTGCTGAAGATCACTTCTGCCTGTGCGTTCTGGTTTGCTCCGGTCACATCTACATGTACAATGATCTGATCATCATCGATGGTAGCATCTGCATCACCGACAGCAGTGATACCGCCGATGGTTTTCTTCGCGGAATTGAAAGACTCGATAGCAGTCTTGTATGCATAACCGTCAACGGTGATACCTACATTTTCCTGTACCAGGTATGCCACTTCATCAGCGGTATACTCGGAAAAGCTCTCAAGGGTAGCTTCGTCTTCAAAGTTCTCAAGAGAAGGGATCACATACTGGGTAGCGATCTGGATCGCAGTATCCATCTTACGTTGCTCATAATCCGTATAAGTCTCCTCACTGCCGCACGCCGTCAAACCAAAGATGCAGGTAATCATACATACTAAGCTTAAAAATTTCTTCATTTTATAATCACCCTTTCTTATACAGTTCCGTGTTTCTTGGCAGGACGGTCTTCACTTTTGGTGAATAACATCTCAAATGCGCCGATCACATATTTTCTGGTATCAGCTGCATTTACGATCTGGTCCACATATCCTCTCTTGGCTGCACTGGTTACATTCAGAGTCAGAGCCTCGTACTCTGCAGCCTTCTCATTGATCACATCAGCGCCCTGACCATCATACATGATCTTGGCAGCAAGCTTGCCGTCCATAGCACCGATCTGTGCATCCGGCCATGCCATGGTGATGTCAGCACCGATTGCCTTGGAGTTCATTACCACATAAGCGGTTCCTAAAGCTTTGCCGATCACAACATTAACCTTGGGAACGGTAGCGTTAGCGAATGCGTAGGTCAGCTTTGCAGCAGCCTTGGCGATGGTCTTCTCGGAAGCTAAAGTTGCCTCATAACCCTTGACATTGGTCAGAGTCAGTACAGGGATACCGAAGGCATCACAGAAGTTCACGAACTCTGCAGCCTTCTCGCAGCCTTCTGCGGTCAGTACAGCGTCTAACTTCTCTGCTACTTTGCCTTCCTCGTCGCAGATCTCGGAACGGTTAGCTACCGCACCTACGGTAACACCATCAAGACGTAAGAAACCGGTTACCATATTTTTAGCATATCCGGACTTTACTTCGAAGAAATTGTTGTCATCTGCCAGAATGGACAGAGCAACGGAAGTGTCGCCGACACAGCCTGCGATCTCAGGGTTCACACGATTCAGATCATCGGTGCAGTCCTCTAAGAAGCTTGCATCATCTTCGTTGTTGGCAGGCAGGAAGCTTACCAGCTCTCTTACCTTCTCCAGAATGGTTGCTTCGTCAGCTACCACATCAACGATACCGCTCTCTTCAGCCTGGAACTTAGCGGAAGAAGAATCACACTTGGTGATCACATTGCCGTCCAAAGCATTGGGAGCATTCACGAACAGCTTGGCATTTTTCTCTTCCATGAAAGTAAAATCCGTCATGGTAGGGAACAGACCTAAGCCGCCGCCACAGGTTCCGAATACAGCGGTGATCTGGGGGATCACGCCAGAAGCCATGGTCTGCTTTAAGTAAATCTCACCGAATGCAGCCAGTGCATCGGTTGCCTCCTGCAGTCTTAAACCTGCAGACTCGATCAGTCCGATCACAGGTGCTCCGGTCTTCATAGCAAGATCGTAGAGGTTTGTAATTTTCTTGGCATGCATCTCACCGATGGTTCCGTTCAGTACGGAAGCATCCTGGCTATATACATATACAAGATTACCATTGATCACTCCATAGCCGGTAATACAACCGTCAGAAGGAGTTTCATTGGGTTTCAGATTGAAATCCGTAGCTCTTGCGGTTACAAGTCCGCCGATTTCAACGAAACTGTTGTCATCGAGTAAAGCTGCTATTCTTTGACTCGCTTTTGAAGTAGTGCTCATATGTTTCAGCCCTCCGTTGATAATATAATAAAATAAAAATAAAAAACTCTATTAATATAGAAGCACAAATGCCCCCATGATTAACAGTCGTTAGTATAACATAAAATCTGCAACTCGCAAAGAACGAATTGCAGATTTTTACAAAAAATATACATTGTTTTTTATTTTGAACAATATTCCCTTCATTTTTTCATGGGGATCTCACCAAAAAGCGCCAAAGGATCTGCCTGCCGCACCATACGAAGTCTATGACTTCCACATCCTTTGCTGCGATCAGACGTTCTCTGCGCCATACCCTGCCGTCTACCAGATAGCTGATCTCTCCCACGCACTCTCCTGCCTCCACGGGAGCCGTAAGGTACTGTTCCTTACGATAGAGGATCTCCACATTCTCGTCAGGACCCATTAAGAGTCCCTCCACTCCTTCTGTCTCCGGATCCGGTTCCACAGGCAGCAGTACCTCCTCTGTCAGTGCATCATTCTGTGCCCGCAGCACCGGAATCGGCATAAGCAGCTGTTCTCTGCCCGAAAACGTTTCTTCTTCAAAGCTTCGATATGTAAAGTTCTCCAATCCATAGGTAAACAATTCCCTGCTGTCGCTCCATTTATAGGTCTTGTGATTCGGCCATCCGCAGGCAAGCAGCGCCACAATCAGACATTTTCCGTCCCGTTTCAAGGCTCCCACATAGCAGTATCCCGCCTTGTTCGTAAATCCGGTCTTTCCCGTAAACGCTCCGTCCATCATCTGCAGAAAAGCGTTGTGATTGTGACACTGAAAGAAGCGTCCGTTCTCCGTAAAACTGTAATCCTGCGTCCCTGTGATCTCTAAAAACAGATCCCTCTGTGGGGAAGTTTTCATACAGTACCTGAGGATCTCCGCCAGATCTTTTGCTGTGGTATGGTGTTCCCTCTCTAATGTACTTCCGTCCGACAGTGTCAGAGTATCCGTGGCATCCAGCCCGTTTGGTGTGATGAACCAAGTATCTTCGCAGCCGATCTCTTCCGCCTTTTCATTCATTGCCTGCGCAAATCTATGTAATGCCGCCTTGCTCTCTTCGCCGGTATGTTCTGATATCTCCCCCGTCTCTCCCAAAAGTTTTCCGCCGATGTATTCCCCCAGTACCACAGCCGTATCGTTATGGCTTTCCAGCATCAGGGAAAACAATAATTCTCTCACGGTATAGTGTTCTCCGCATTTCACATACAGCTTTACCTTGGGCATGGTGGCTGCATAGGCAGAGACGCTGACGGTTTCATCCACCTTTGCATTTTCCAGCACCAAAATACAGGTCATGATCTTGGTGGTACTTGCCATAGCCATGGGAATAGTTTCATTTTTTCCGTAAAGCACGCGTCCGGAATCCGCATCCAGAAGCACTGCTCCCTGTGCATACAGCTTAAACTCCTGTTGTAGATCGGATTTCCCGGTCTCATACCGGATCGCGTATGTCGGTTCGTTGTCTGTTATCCTATCTTCACGGAATTGTGATCCGCACAGACTTTCCAGACACATAATTCCCGCAAAAAGGGCACAAAAAAAGCCTCGCATAATCGTTGCTCCCAAAAAGGGTTACTTATTACTATGAGGCCGGTTCTTTGTCCTATTCTCTGTTTATATATTCAAAGTAAGCTGTACTTCCTGTTCCGCCTGCTGCTTAAATTCCTCCACCTGCACCGGATTCAGTTCCGGCAGTTCTTCCAGACTCTTCACGCCAAAGCAGCGTAAAAACTGCTCCGTAGTACCAAACAGCAAGGGTCTTCCGGGAGCATCCAGACGTCCCAGTTCCGTGATCAGATCGTATTCCAACAATTTGTTAATAGCATGGTCACAGCTGACGCCTCTGACTCTCTCGATCTCCAGTCTCGTTACCGGCTGCTTATAGGCAATAATGGACAATGTCTCCAGCACGGTATCCGTCAGAGTCATTTTCCTCGGAGTCTTCGCGATCTTGATCAGATATTCGTACATATCCGCCTTGGTGCACAGCTGTACGGAATCGTCGAACTGTGTCAGACCGATACCTCTGTTCTCTTCCTCGTACCGCGCCGCCATGTCTTTTAATATAGACTTTGTCGTCTTCACATCCTCTTCGATCACTTCCGCAAGTCTGCTGATCTCCACGGAATCTCCCATGGTAAAAAGGATGGCCTCTATCACTGCTTCTGCTTTACTGCGTTCCATGCTAAAACCTCACTGTATCCTAAACGTTAGATGTAATCATAATATCATCGAATATATTTTCCTGGCTGATGTTGATCTTGCCGGTCTTCATCAGTTCCAGAATGATCAGAAATGTAACGATCACTTCCATTTTGCTGTTCTGCTTCTCCAAAAGCTTACGGAAGCTGAAGGTCTTATGTTCTCTGGCATAAGCCTCCACATACAGCATCTTGATGTCCATATCTACCTCATCCTTCTCGATATTGCCATACTGGCTGCGGACGGGGTCGATCTTGTCCTCCTGCTTCTTTACGATGGATCTGAATATCTCATGAAGCTTGTTCAGATTCATATCGCCGATGAGTTCTTCGTAATCTATGGGCTGTCTGTAAGCTTCCACTTCCTTCGGAAGTCTCTGCTCTCTGTACATGTTCCTGGCAGCATCCACCTGACGGTCTCTGAGTTCAAAGGACATGTATTTGTACATCTTGTATTCCAACAGCTTCTGAACCAGTTCTGCTCTGGGATCCTCTTCCTCGCCGTCCTCGTTCACTTCCTTGGGCAGCAGCATCTTGCACTTGATATCGATCAGCGTCGCCGCCATCACCAGGAATTCACTCATGACATTCATGTCTTCCCGCTGCATCTGCCTGATGTAATCCAGATACTGCGCTGTAATCTCTACAATAGGGATATCATAGATGTCTATTTTATTTTTTTCGATCAAATGAAGCAGCAGATCCAGTGGACCTTCAAACGCTTCCAGTTTTACAGATATTGCCATTTGATAAAACTCCTATTTCCCCTCGTCCGGCATAAGCTCCACTTCTAAGATCTCGCCCGGATTGAACAGCCGGATCGGTATCGTGTGCATTCCCAGTCCTCTGCTTAAGAGCATTCTGCTCTTCCCTATGGTAAACTCTCCGCCATCGTATTTTGGAAAAAGTCTCACATTGGGAGACACCACACCCTTTCCCCAAAAAGGAACTCTCACCATGCCGCCGTGGACATGACCGGATAACACCAGGTCTGCACCCCAGTCTGCGTATTTCGGAAAATAATCCGGGTCGTGGGCGATCAATATATTGAAATATTCTTCGGAGGGCTGTCCTAAAATCCCCGGCAGATATTCCGGATCCATGGGCTGTATCCCAAAACGTTTGTAGTACAGCCTGTCTATCTCAGAACCATAGATGCGGATCCCGTATTCCGGAAGATCCTTATGCTCGTTGACAAGCCTGTGAATACCGATCTTCGTAAGAGCTTCTTCATACCGTCCCGCCATATCCCCATAATTTTCAGGATACAGCTTCAGACGGTGTTCATGGTTGCCGTTGCCGTAATAGACAGGATACTTCTTTGCAAGCTCCGTAAGAAATCCCACCGCCACATCCAGTGTTGCCTTCGGCTTCGCCGTCAGCATATCCCCGGCGATCAGGATCATGTCCGGTCCGATCTCATCGATCGCCTGCAGCAGTCTCTCATTTTCTTTTCCGTATCTCTTATTGTGCAGATCCGCCAGAACCACCGCCTTCACAGACTTTTTGATTCTCTGATCCCGCAGGGAATAATGCCGCACCACAAAGCGGTTACTGTCGTACAGCATTATCCACAGCATTATCACAAGGATTACTGCGATCACGGTAATCACTACATCCAACTCTTTTGCCCCCATGGTATGTTGCCAGATTATTGCCAATTTGTTCTATAGTATAACATATTATTTTGTCTTACAAAAGATAAAATTCCATTATTTTTCGCAGATAATCCTTATAAACCGCCTTCGCCACCGCATTTTCATACAGAATCGGTACACTGCCGATCTCCACGCCGTTCAGCAGATAGACCGCCCTGCCTGCCGTATCTCCTTCCGCAAAAGGTGCTATGGCAGTCTCCGGCAGTTCAATTTTCTTCTCCACGCCGTCCAGGGAATTTCCCTCCGTATCCAGATACCGGAATTCACTTTGGTATTTCACTGGCACCGTATCCTCTACGCCGCCCTGCACCCGCATATTCTGCAGGGGATCTGTATTCTCATCCAGATACAGATCGCTTATATTAAAACCGTAGCTAAGCAATGTCCGGGCGTCCTTAAAACGTGCCTTATAGTCCGGTGCCCCCATGATCACCGCGATCAGATCAATGCCATCCTTCGTTGCCGTGGCGGACAGACAGAATTTTGCTTTGGAAGTGGATCCGGTTTTCAATCCCGTAGTAAATGGATACTGTTTCAGCAATTTATTGGTACTGTTTAACGTGAATTTTGAGCTTCCCTGACTGGTCTCATGGGTGATGTCCTCCATCCAGATACCTGTATATTCAAATATTTTCGGATATTTTATCGTAAGCTCCCTGGACATGACCGCTACGTCCATTGCCGTCGTATAATGGCCGTCGGAATCCGTCAGGCCACAGCAGTCCTCGAAATGGGTATCCGTCATGCCAAGCTCCGACGCCTTCGCATTCATCTGTTCCACGAAAGCTTCTTCGCTTCCCGCTATGTATTCCGCCACCGCCACGCTGGCATCATTGCCCGAAGCTACAGCGATACATTTGATCAGGGTCTCTAAGGTCTGCACCTCATTTTCTGCCAGGAACACCTGAGAACCTCCCATGGAACTGGCATAGGCGCTCACCGTTACCGGATCCTCTAATTTGATTTTTCCCTGATCCAGAGCTTCAAAAGTCAAAAGCAATGTCATGATCTTGGTAATGCTGGCAGGGCTTCGGCGTTCTCTTGCATTCTGCTCAAAGATCACCTTCCCGGTGGAGCTCTCCAGAAGCACCGCACTAGGAGCTTCGATCACTGCCGGTTCTGCACATACATTGATTCCGTTCCACCAGAATACCTGCATACTGATGCTGAATAGCAAGATCCCCGTGCAAATATATTTCCTGATTTTTTGCATAAAAAAGCCACACTCCCCTATCCTTTTCTAAAAGATATGGTCGTGTGGTCCTATATATACCTGTAAACCTGATGTTTTACGTCTTACCATCTGGCGATCAATGCCTGGCAGCGTTCCTTCAGTGCTTCTCCCTTACTGCGGACATCGATGTCGAATACCTTGATCAGTTGTACCGTATAATCAATCGCCACAAGCAACAGAATACCCTGGATCAGGCGGGTTCCTATCTGCAGCTGCACCTTATCGATGATATGATACATGGCATCATGGACAAACTGCACGATTCCTATCGCATAAAATCCCCAGGCGACGGTACTCTCGAGGCAAATGATCCCCCGATAATTGAAGGGCTTATTATTATAATCCCACCATAATTCTCCCAGGAAACGGATCATACCGACCCCTACCAGATATTCAAAGGCCGTTGCCAGGATAGCTCCCAGAAAATATAATTCCACAAGCTTATCACGCAGCGGACTTAAGATCAGATACCCCAGCACTCCGCCAAAACCATAAATCGGGCAAAACGGTCCCTTGCCGAATCCCCGGTTGGTAAACTTGCGATTACAAAATGACATATACGTAGACTCCAGTGCCCATCCGAGAACACTGTACAATACAAATGCTGCTAACAGATGATAGATATCTGTTCCCAGTATTTCATAACTCCACATTTGATCTTCCTCACAAGTACAAAGTCCCCGGTGATCACGCCGAGGACTGTTGTTTAACATTAGTTATATTTACGTTTTCTTGCTGCTTCAGACTTCTTCTTACGTTTTACGCTAGGCTTCTCGTAATGCTCTCTCTTACGAATCTCCTGCTGGATACCAGCCTTAGCGCAGCTTCTCTTGAAACGACGTAAAGCGCTATCTAAAGTCTCGTTCTCTTTTACGATTACGTTTGACATCTTACACCCGACCTCCCTTCAGTCCCTTCAAGTAACATGACTGACTGGGTTATTCTAATGCGCAGTTGTTCTACACACATTTGATATTATAGCATAAAAAATGTATTCGTCAACTACTTTTTTAATTTTTTATTATATTATAGTCTTCGTAGCCCGCATGAAAATAAGGACAAGCAGACTCTAAGCAACCGTCGGTACTTAGCGAGGGTATTTTCCTCGCTTATGTACCGTTACGGTTAAGCGTCCGAAGCGAAAGCGGGTCTGCGGTTCTTATTCTCATGCGAGCTATACTGGCTTTTACAAAATCTTATTTAAAAAATTTATCGTAGATACCGAACAGGAAAATGAAGATCACGATCAGGGGCAGTCCGTAGGTCAGATAACCGCGCATCCAGTCGTGGACTTTTAAACCCTTGCCGGTATTTACTTCTGCCTTATAATTCTCCCATCCCCAGCCGTATCTGGTCACGCAGAACAGCAGGTATACCAGGGATCCTAAGGGAAGGAACAGATTACTTACCAGGAAATCTTCAAAATCCAGTACCGCTCCGCCGAAGACAGCAAAACCATCCCAGCTCCACACATTATACCCCAGTACGCAGGGCACAGACAATGCAATGATCAGGAACAGGTTCACCAGGGAAGATTTCCTGCGGCTGGCACCGGTCAGTTCCATGCCACAGCAGATGATATTCTCGAACACAGCCAGCACCGTGGACAATGCTGCGAACGCCATAAACAGGAAGAATAAACTCCCCCACAGGCGGCCGTAAGGCATATTGGCGAAAATATTCGGCAGGGTAATGAAGATCAGGCTCGGTCCTGAGGTCTGATCCACCCCATAGGTAAAGCAGGCGGGGAAAATGATCAGTCCTGCGGTAATTGCCACGAAAGTATCCAGTACCACAACTCTGACGGACTCTCCCATCAGAGAATGATCCTTGCCGATGTAGCTTCCAAAGATCGCCATGGCACCAATGCCAAGGCTTAAGGTAAAGAACGCCTGATTCATGGCACCTACCAGTGTAGATACCACACCGACTTCCTGCATACGTCCAAAATCAGGTACCAGATAGAACTTCAGACCTTCCTTTGCGCCCGTCATGAAGAAGCTATTGATGGCAAGTACTACCATAATGGCAAGCAGTGCGATCATCATGACTTTCGTCACGCGCTCCAGACCGTTCTGCAGTCCACCGGCACACACAACGATACCAATGATCACCACCAGTACCATCCAGAACATCATGACCCCCGGATCTGCCAGCATCCGGGGAAACTGTTCCGCTACCGCATCCGCGGAAAGCCCGGAAAGTTTACCGGCAGCCGTCATATAAAAATAGTGTAACATCCAGCCTGCCACCGTTGTGTAGAACATCATCAGCAGATAGCAGCCTGCCAGTGTAAAATATCCGTGGATATGCCACTTCTGTCCAGGCTTCTCCAGTGCCTGGTAAGCCTTTACGGGACTTTTCTTACTTGCTCTTCCCACAGCGAACTCCATGGTCATAATCGGCAGACCAAGGATCACCAGGAAGATCAGATAAAATAGTACAAATGCGCCACCGCCGCCCTGGCCGGCCATGTACGGGAACTTCCATACATTCCCGATGCCAATGGCACAGCCGGCAGACAACAGTATAAAGCCTAAACGGGATTTCAGATTCTCTCGTTCCATTATGCGAGCTGACCCTCCAGTACTTTGGACGCTTCCGCGATCGCTGCGGGAATGCCTGCGGGATTCTTACCGCCGGCCTGCGCCATATTCGGGCGTCCGCCGCCGCCACCGCCTACCAGCGCGGCAATTCCCTTGATCAGGTTGCCCGCATGGGCGCCGGCCTTTACAGCACCATCCGTTGCCATAGCGATCATATTTACCTTACCGTCCTGTGCGGAAAGCAGTACAACAACGCCTTCGCCAAGCTTATCCTTGAGCTGGTCGCCCAGATCTCTCAAGCCATTCATATCCACACCGTCTACGCTGGTTGCCAGAAGTTTCGTACCCTTCACTTCCACCACCTGATCGAGTACATCGCCCAGTGCAGATTGTGCCATCTTTGCCTTCAGGGATTCATTCTCTGCATTCAGTGCCTTCAGCTCTGCCTGCATATGCTGGATCTTCTCGGTCAGGGCTGCAGGAGTTGCCTTGGCTGCTGCAGCTGCCTTATTGAAGCTCTCTTCCATTGCCTGATAGTATGCCATGACATTGGCACCGGTCAGTGCTTCAATTCTTCTGACGCCGGCTGCGACACCGCTCTCGGACAGGATCTTGAAATAGCCGATCTCTCCGGTGTGCTTTACATGGGTACCACCGCACAGTTCCCTGGAGAAATCTCCCATAGATACCACGCGGACGGTCTCGCCGTATTTTTCACCAAACAGAGCCATAGCTCCGCTCTTCTTCGCATCTTCGATGTTCATGACATCGGTAACGACTGCAATATCCTCTGCGATCTTCTCATTGACCAGAGCCTCTACCTTCGCAAGCTCTTCCGCAGTCATAGCCTGTCCATGGCTGAAGTCGAAACGGGTTCTTGCGCCGTCCTGGTAGGAACCCTGCTGTTCTACATGATCGCCCAGTACGATCTGCAGTGCCTTCTGTAACAGATGGGTTGCGGAGTGGTTCTTGCAGACACTCTTTCTATTGTCGGTATCTACAGCAAGCTCTGCAGTATCATTTACGGATACGCTGCCGGATACGACCTTACCCACATGTCCGATACGTCCGCCTGCGATCTTCACGGTCTCAGTCACTTCAAAAGTACCGTTTTTTGTGCGGATCACACCAAAGTCACCCTTCTGTCCGCCCATGGTAGCATAGAACGGAGTCACATCCGTGATCAGGGTACCGGTCTCTCCCTCATTTAAGGTATTCACCAGTTCGGTCTCGGATGCCAGTCCTACTACTTTACCTTCTGCGGTCAGCGCATCATAACCTACAAATTCGCTGGTGATCTTATCATCCAGTCCATCGAATACACCTGCGGCGGTAGTCAGCTTCTGGGAGAAGTTCTGTCCTTCTCTTGCCTTCTGCTTCTGCTCTTCCATGGCAGCGGCGAAGCCTTCCTCATCTACAGTCAGATTCTCTTCCTGCGCCAGCTCTACGGTCAGCTCCAGAGGGAATCCGAAGGTATCGTATAAGTAGAATGCGGACTTGCCGTCGATCTCCTTTTTACCTTCACTTCTCTTCTGCTCCAGAATCTTCTGCAGCTCCTTCATGCCGTTCTCCAGAGTGCTCTCGAAGCGGGCGATCTCTTTCTGCAGCTCGCTTAAGACGAACTCGCGGTTCTTCTTCATCAGAGGATAGCTCTCTGCATAGATCTCATCAATATACATAGCAGCAATGTGCAGCAGCTGCTCTGTAGTCATATTTAAAGTGCGTCCGTGTCTTACCGCACGACGGATCAGACGACGGAGAATATAGCCGGCACCGGTATTGGAGGGAAGCAGCTTCGCCTCATCACCGATCAGCATCACACTGGTACGCAGATGGTCTGCCAAAATACGCATGGATCTGGTCAGCTTTTCATCCGCATTGTATTTCACACCGGAAGCCTCTTCAATGTAAGCGATCACCGGAGCAAACAGGTCTGTCTGGTATACATCTCTGGTACCGTTTAAGAATGCCAGAATACGCTCCAGTCCCCAGCCGGTATCTACGTTCTTCTGCTTTAAAGGAGTCAGATGACCGTCATGATGCTTCTCATACTGCATGAATACATCATTACCCAGCTCCGTGTATTTACCACAGTCACAGCCGGGGCCGCAGTTCGGTCCGCAATCCGGTCTGTCAGCGATATAGAACATCTCACTGTCGGGACCGCAGGGGCCGTATTCCAGTCCCCACCAGTTGTCATCAGCGGGCAGATAATATACGTTTTCTTTTTTGAATCCGGAAGCGATACGATACTGTGCGCCTTCCTCGTCTCTGGGGGCATTCTCATCACCGGCAAATACAGTGGCAGCCAGATGATCCGCATCAAATCCGAACACCTGGGTCAGCAGTTCAAAACTCCACTGGCAGCGCTCCTTCTTAAAATAATCTCCAAGGCTCCAGCTTCCCATCATCTCGAAGAAGGTTACATGGCTTTTGTCGCCTACGGAATCAATATCGTTGGTACGTACACAGCCCTGTACATTGCAGAGTCTGGTACCCAGAGGGTGCTTCTGTCCCAGCAGATAAGGCATCAGCGGCTGCATACCGGCAACGTTGAACATAACACCGGTAGAACCGTCGGATACCAGGGATACTGCTCCCACATCTACGTGACCACGGTCTATATAAAATTGTTTCCAGGCTTTTCTCAGTTCATCAGAAGTGAATTGTCTCATTCTCTCGGTCTCCTTGTCTCAATAATTACATCTTTCGGAAAATAAACCTACATTTCTACATTATAATGTTATCGTTTCGCCGCGTCAAGAATAAAACATCACTCATCCTCGTCTTCCAGGATCTCGTTCAATGCCTCTCTGGCCTCCTCGATCTCCTCTTTTTTGCCCTTTTTCAATGCAGCCTCGAAAACAGTGATATAACGATCCAGTTCTTTTCTTCGGTCTCCCAGTGCTTCCTCATACATCCGCTCCGCTCTGAGAAGCACCAGACGGTTCTCCTCCAGGTCTCTGGGCTGGATCTTCAGGTAGGACAATTCTTCCATTCGCTTCTGGATCTCATCATCCGTCATCTGGTTGTCCTGTCCCTTGATGATCATTTTCTGGGTCAGTCCGGTGGATACCACCTTGACTTCCACTTCCAGCAGGGAATTGATGTCATAGGTGTAAGTCACATCCACGGCTTCACTGCCTCTGGGCCCTTTGGGAACATCAATGTTCAGTTCTCCCAGAAACAGATTATTTCTGGCGAAACGGCTCTCTCCCTGTAGTACCCGGACGCGCACCTTGTCCTGATTGTCTCTGACAGTGTACAACTGCTCCGTATGACTGGCGGGGATCACGGTGTTGCGCTCAATGATGGGACAGAAACGGCCGTCTTCAAATTTGCCTTCCTCGTATTCCACCACGACTTCCGTTCCCAATGTAAAGGAGCATACATCCGTCAGAATGACTTCCTTTACCTCCGCCCGGCGTTCCTTCATGGCCGCCTGGATCGCCGCGCCCAGTGCCACGGCTTCGTCCGGGTTCAGTCTTGTATCCGGGAATTTGCGGAACAGCCTGATCAGGAAATCCCTGACCACCGACAGTCTGGTGGCTCCGCCGATCAGCAATACCTCATCGATGTCCGACAGCTTCAGTCCTGCATCCGCCAGACTCTTCTTCACCGGTTCCCTGATCTTCATTAGCAGTTCTTCGCACTCTTCCTCATATTCTTTTAAGGTGATCTCTGCCGTTTTGTTCTCTTCACCCAGCATAAGTTCCATGGTCACCGCAGTCTGATCACTGATTCCCCGCTTGGCTTCTTCTGCCTTTTTATAGAGACGCACCTGTTCTTTCTCCGACAGATCCTTATAATGCAGTCCTGTCTTTTGCAGAAAAAGTTTCGACATCACTTCCGTGAAATCTTCACCGCCAAGATAATTGTCTCCGGCTACCGCCCGCACCTCCAGAATATTGTGATACAGCTCCAGAATGGAAACATCAAAAGTTCCGCCGCCCAGGTCAAATACCAGAAATCTGGTGTCTTTTTCTTTTTCGTACAGGCCGTAGGCCACCGCCGCTGCGGTAGGCTCCGAGATCATACGCTCCACCTTCAGCCCGGCCAGTTCTCCGGCCCGCTTGGTGGCTTTTCTTCTCTTGTCGTCAAAATAGGCCGGTACACTGATCACGGCCTCTGTGACTTCTTCCCCCAGATAGACTTCCGCATCTTCTTTCAGATAACGCAGGATCATGCTGGACAATTCTTCTGGGCGGAACTTTTTGCCGGACAGGTCATAAGTGCGATCCGTTCCCATGCTGCGCTTAAATGCCTGCGCCACACTGTCGGGATAGAGGTTTCTGCGTTCCTGTGCCGTCTCCCCCACATAGACATTGCCGTTCTCATCCACGCTGACCACAGAGGGGGTCAGATGTTTTCCCAGACGGTTGGGGATGATCACAGGTCCTTCCTCCGTAAATACTGCCACCAGACTGTTGGTGGTTCCCAAATCGATTCCGACTATCATATGTTTTCTTCTCTCTTCATTTTAATTTTTTACTTCTTCCCGAACAGCCTCTGCCAGAATCCCCGTTTCTCCGGCTGTGGCTTTTCCTTGTGAAAAGCGGCTACGGCAGGATCCGTATCCTTCGTCACCTGTTCCGAATGATACCAGTGCCAGATGGCCTGCAATCCCATTCCGGGATGTTCCTGCATCTGCTCTTTCAGCCGCTCCAGTGCTTCTTTCTCCCGACCCTTTTTCAGCATCTGCAGTATCCGTACCATCTCCAGTTCCTCGCAGACGGGATGTACACAGCCATGGCAGAAGGAACAGTCTTTGTCCAGTTGCAGGAGCGTATCCTGTTCCTCATCGGTGGCCGTATAATATCCCGCCAGATATTCGTGTACGATCCGAAGCTTCGGATATTTCAGATACACATCCTTGCCGCTTTTATCTTCTCTTTCCATGCAGGCTTTCAGCGCCTGTGCATAGTCAGCACCTTTCTTCTTATCTCCGTACAGGATGCATGCCAGGATCAGGTCCGCAATGTCATCCTTTTTGCTGAGATCCTCCTTATGGAAGATCAGTGCCTTATCCATATTCTTGATGGCCACTTTTCCGGAACCACAGATCAGCCCATACCATCCCAGATGGAAAAAGTAATCTTCGAAATACTCCTGAGTATTCCCGGTATTTTTCCCAAGCAGTTCGATCTTCTCCGGCCACGATGTCAGAATATTTCCGGCGATCGTCTTTTCCCCGCACCAGACACACAGATCCAGCTTTTCTCCTGCCGCATCCAGTACATTGACGAATGCCTTCTCCAGAACTTTTAATCCCTCCGTAGTCTTGTCATTGCAGGCCAGACATCTGGCGAAATCCCTCATACGGTTCCGGTCCCGTTCTCCGGCACTTCCCGTCATCTCACGGTATCTCCGGTAAAACTGTTCCGACATTTCCGTATTGCCCAGCAAAAAATAAATTTCTGCCTGTTCCGCAATCAGTTCCGGCCAGGCATGATTCTGTGTTCCGCTCTTTTCATAGAAAAATACACATTTTCTCAGGCAGATCATGGCTTCATCGTATTTGCCGCGGCATCTGTGGATCCGTGCCAGTCCCTTCCAGGCAAAAGGATTGGCCGGGTTCGTGGAAAGCGCCTTTTCATAATCCGCTTTTGCCGCCTCCAGACAGCCTGCCGCATTATGAAAATCTCCCCGCTCCACCAATAAAAATTCACAAGGGTAGGCATACAGATATTCCGTAATGATCGGAAGTCCTCTCCGATAAAATATGGTCTTGCCCGCTTCCAGTTTGCTCAGATATTCCTTCCGGAATTTATCTATGGCGTCGTTCATCCGTTCCTGGGGAAGCCCCGTATTGGTCAGCTGCCATTCATAGGCATCCAGGATCACACTTTTGACATTATTATCCTTCGCCTGTTGTAACAGTTCCTTCAGTTCCTCCGGATGTGTCAGATCCATGTACACCTTTGCCATCATTTCATAGGCCTTGACATAGGTTGGAAAATAATTTAGACAGGCTCTGCCGTTCTGGATCACCCCTGCTGCATTCCACTGCCTCTTCGCCGCTTCCAGTTCGTTGGCATATGCAGCGTAAACCTGATAATCCCCAATCAGTTTCTGGGATATCTCCGCACAGCGTTCATACTCTTCCATCTCCACATAGATCTGTGCCTTTTCGATCAGCATACCGATATCCTTTGGTGTTCCGGTCTCGGCTTTTTCCGCTTCCTCAATGGCTTCGGCGAATTTTTCCGGCTGTACATAGCCATAAGCCCGATAGCACTGCATCCGGATCATATGTGACTGTCGGATCCGGTCTCTGTCTTTTTCCTCCTCTTCGGCATCCGTATCCCGGAGGATCTTTTTCTCCAGGCTTTCTTCCCATTTGGCTGCCATGGAAATTGCCTTCTCATATTCTGCCGCTTCTGCCAGCAGTTTTGTCATAAGTCCCAGATATTCCTCACGCCTGTCCGCAGGAACTTTTGCTTCCAGCTTCCTGACCGTGCGGATTCCCAGATCGGTCCTGCCATCCTGCAGATAACACCAGCCCAGATCCAGTCCCAGACCTGGATCATGGTTCTGCGCATATTCCCGTTTCATTTCCCGTTCCAGTTCGGTGTTGATCTTCTGCAGTGTCTCCAGAAATGTGTCGTCTCCGCCTACGGAAAGAATCTCTTCCGCACATTTTTTTGCCTCTTTATAGTTCCCCTGCTCATAATACCAGTCCGTCAGGCGCAGGTTCGCCATGTAGTGTTTCGGCAGCTTCTCCCGAAGACTCTCATAAATAGCAGACGCTTCTACGCGCCCTCCATTTCTCCACAGTATTTCCGCCGTATTGTAAGCGATCAGATCATCCTCCGGATATCTTGCAGACAGTTTCTTTAACAAAGTAATGGCTTCTGCGGTCTGTCCCTTTTCTTCATAGAGGGACGCACGGCAGATCTCCATAACAGGGTGGGTAATCCCCAGAGCATCCCCACATCCGATCATCTGCTCCGCTTCCTGTAATTTTTTCTCCTGCAGCGCCTGATAAGCTCTGTCATAATATTGCAGAAACTGATCGTAATCCGCATCTTCCGCACCACGGAACTCGGAAAAATCCACTTCTTCCCCGGATTCGCACTTATGTACCATATAGCTTACAAACTGTGCCGGAAAGCGCTCTCTGAAGGCCCCCGCATTCTGTACAATGTGGATTTTCTCATCCAGAAGCTTCCAGATTGCGGTCGGCAGCTTATAATGTTCCATCAGAAAACGAAGCAGATAAGTGGTGCAGTTTTCCTCTTCCTCCAGAGAAAGAAAGTCATCCGCCTCAAAAAGCGCTTTCCATTTTTCCACATCACAGCGGTCCGTAATATTCTCATAGACCTTCCGAACACCACGTACCCACTGTCCAGCCGGAGTATCGTCCTCCAGCGTCGGTTCCGCCTCCTCGTTCTCTTCTGCATCCGGCGTTCCTGCATAGCGGCAGGCCTCCTCATAAGCCATCCGCAGTCGCTTGAAGCCTTCCGGATCATCCTCCGGATTCGTTACCGTCAGCTTGTCACGATAGGCATTCTTCAGTGCCCTTTCGTCTTTTGTCTGTTCGATTCCCAGAATCTGAAACACTTCGATCGGTTCCACGCTGTCCCCTCCACTGTAAGTATCAAAGTTTTCGTACCAATAGAAAAAGATATTGAAAAGGAGCAGAAAAATCTTTCTGCTCCTGAATAGTGATCTTAGAATGTAAACTTATCTGCAAAGTAAGCATCCAGATCTTTGATAGCAACACGCTCCTGCTCCATGGAATCACGGAAACGTACGGTAACACAGCCATCTGTCTCGGAATCAAAATCGTAAGTTACGCAGAAAGGAGTTCCGATCTCGTCCTGACGACGATATCTCTTACCAATGTTTCCTCTGTCATCAAATTCACAGTTGTATTTCTTGGAAAGCTCTGCGTAGATCTTCTCCGCACCCTCGTTCAGTTTCTTGGACAGAGGCAGCACACCGATCTTTACCGGTGCCAGTGCAGGATGGAAATGAAGCACAGTACGAACATCGCCGCCCTCTAACTCTTCCTCATCGTAAGCTGCACACAGGAATGCCAGAACCACTCTGTCTGCACCAAGAGAAGGCTCAATAACGTAAGGGATGTATTTTTCCTTCTTCTCATCATCGAAGTAAGTCATATCCTCGCCGGAGGTATTGGCATGCTGGGTCAGATCATAATCGGTTCTGTCCGCAATACCCCACAGTTCGCCCCATCCGAAGGGGAACAGGAACTCAATATCGGTGGTTCCCTTACTGTAGAAGCACAGTTCCTCAGGAGAGTGATCACGAAGTCTCATCTCGTCTTCCTTGATGCCAAGAGACAGCAGCCAGTCACGGCAGAAGCCTCTCCAATACTGGAACCACTCCATATCGGTACCCGGCTCACAGAAGAACTCCAGCTCCATCTGCTCGAACTCTCTGGTACGGAAAGTGAAGTTACCGGGTGTGATCTCATTACGGAAAGACTTACCAATCTGTCCGATACCGAAAGGAATCTTCTTACGGGAAGTTCTCTGTACATTTTTAAAGTTAACGAAAATACCCTGTGCAGTCTCGGGTCTTAAGTAAACGGTGTTCTTGGCATCCTCGGTAACACCCTGGAAGGTCTTGAACATCAGGTTGAACTGACGGATATCGGTAAAGTTATGCTTGCCGCAGGTAGGGCAGGGAACATTATGCTCTTCGATGAAATTCTTCATCTCTTCCTGGCTCCAGCCGTCTACACTGCCTTCGATGGCAATACCGTTCTCCTCACAGAAATCCTCGATCAGCTTATCCGCACGGAAACGCTCATGACATTCCTTACAATCCATCAGAGGATCAGAGAAACCGCCCAGATGTCCGCTGGCTACCCATGTCTGGGGATTCATCAGGATCGCACAGTCCACACCTACATTATAGGGGCTCTCCTGAATAAACTTCTGCCACCATGCCTTTTTCACATTGTTCTTCAGCTCTACGCCAAGGTTACCGTAATCCCAGGTATTTGCCAGACCTCCGTAAATCTCGGAACCGGGATATACAAAACCTCTTGCCTTCGCCAGGGCTACGATCTTCTCCATTGTTTTTTCCATGTCAGTACCAAACCTTTCTTGCTCTATATTTGTATTGCTGTATAACTTACTTTTTCATCAGTATCGTAACGACACCGTCGGACTGTGACGCATCCACATAACCGTCCTCTCCCATGACAACTCCCTCACTGAGATACAGCACCGGGTAGGGACAATAAATATATGCGCTTGCATTCGTAATGATCATGTGGTTCTTATCCAGAGCCTTGTTCAGCTTCTGCTCCTCCGCCGGTGTACCGTCTGCGGCACTTACCAGTCCCAGATCCACGCTGATCCCCTCGGCCAGTGCTTCCACTCTGGTTCCATAGAACAGCTCCTGTTCATTATAATCCGCATAACTCTCCGTATCGGCGAATTCCTGCACCACCTGAACCGTAGCGCCTTCTTCCAGCATCTGCACTGTCTTCACAGCCATAGGAGGTTCTGCTGCATCTCCATGTGCGGCGTTAAATTCCTCTGCTTCTTCCTGTACCATCTGTGTAAGACCGTCCAGACTGTAGAAATCCTTGTCAAACGTATTCACCAGATAGGATACTACTTTTCCGTTCTTCTCCACCACCAGAGAAGTATTCACCACCGTCTCCGGAAGCTTTGCTGCCTTGCCGCAGCCGGTCAGGGACAGCATCAGAACACCTGACAGCATTGCCGAAATAACCTTTTTTGTGATATCGTGCCTCATAAATGAGTCTCCTTTTTTGGCATCAGCCATATCCGATTTTAACATAGAGTTTTGAGTATTTCAAGACTTTTGAACGACCTGTCCATGAAACGTTTCCGATATTCCGAGGCAATTCCCTTCAGTTCGTCAAGAACTTTGTCCGATACCGTAAATGTATATAATTTTTCTATGGGACTTTGTGCTATGTAGCTTAAGGCATACAGGGTGGATTCCTCCAGTCTGCGGCCTGCCGGCGGCCCGGGGTACTCTCCGTTCACTGCAATTGCTTTCAGTTCAAAGATACTGCGTACCAGTTCATTGGGCAGTGCCGGAGCACACAATGCTCTGAGAGACTGATACACTAACTTCAACATCTCCCGTTCATCGTTATTTTCTCTGCAATAAAAGTCCGCCACTTCCGCAAAGTACATGCCATAGCAGGCTCCAATATAATCTGTCAAAAGTTCCGGAAAAAAATTCTGGATATCCGCTTCGGATATGGTATAAGATGTTCTCCCCTCATAGAGGCGAAAGGTACCAAAAGCAAAAGGGTTGGTCGCTGCCGCCAGCCGGTTGCCCGGTTTTCTCGCCCCTCTGGCAAAAGCAGTGATCTTCCCTTTTTCTCTGGTAAGCAGGCTCACAATCCTGTCATATTCACCGAACGGTGTCTGTTTTAATACAATTCCTGTTACATACAGGGATTCCTGCATGATCCATCCTCCCGGGCGTTAAGGTCTGTACATCCTTCCGCCCTGCAGTCCACTGAGGTGCTGCTACAGCACGCATTGGGAAAATCTGTCCCCTCCGTACTCCGCAGATAATTCAGGTAATCCTCCACTCTGCCGGTATGTTCAAATTGCTGCCAGTAATTCGTGAACTGCATCCTGCGCATCCCCCTCTTCTTATCAGTTTATCAGTGTGTCATCCTCTGTAAAAATAGGGTCTGCAAATTTTACTTTTCTATTCGCCCATCTCAATGTCTTTCGGATTATATCCGAAGTTTTTGAGCAGGATATCGCTGTCTCTCCAGTCCTTCTTCACCTTCACCCAAAGCTGTAAATTGACTTTCATTTCCAGCATATCTTCGATCTCCGGGCGGGCCTGGGAACCGATCTTTTTCAACATCTGGCCACCCTTACCGATGATGATCCCCTTGTGGGAATCTCTCTCACAGATAATGGTAGCTTCGATGTCGCAGATGCTGCCTCTCTCTTTCATGCTCTCCACCGTCACGGCAATGCCGTGAGGGATCTCTTCGGATAAAAGACGCAGTGCCTTTTCCCGGATCAGCTCCGCAACAATCTGACGCATGGGCTGGTCGGTGATGGTGTCTTCATCATAAAAGGCCGGACCGTAGGGCAGATATTTCAAAATGCACTGGATCAGTACATCCGTGTTGTCGCCCTTTAAGGCGGACACCGGGACGATCTCGCAGAAATCCAGTTCCTTGCGGTAGGTGTCAATGAATGCCAGGATATCGTCCTTTTTCACGGTGTCCGTCTTGTTGATCACAAGGATCACGGGAGTCTTGGTCTTTTTCAGCTGCTCGATGATATGACGTTCTCCGGCACCGATGAAATTCGTGGGCTCCACCAGCCACAAAATTACATCCACATCATTTAACGTATGCTCCGCCACATTTACCATGTAATCGCCCAGTTTGTTTTTCGCCTTGTGAATGCCGGGGGTATCCAAGAATACGATCTGTCCCTCGTCCAGCGTCAGTACCGTCTGGATACGGTTACGCGTGGTCTGCGGTTTGTTGGATGTGATGGCGATCTTCTGTCCGATCAGTCGGTTCATCAGCGTAGATTTCCCTACGTTGGGACGTCCGATCAGGGTGGCAAAGCCGGATTTATATGCCGGATTTTCGTTCATTTTTTATTTCTCCTGTTCTTTCTTGTTTTCTGTTACCTCTGTATTTTGCAGAGTTTTCTGCATTTTTGCTTCCGCTTCGGCGAATTTTTTCTGTTCCTCCGTACGGATCCGTTTGGTGCGCTTTTTAATCTTCTTTAAGATTAGTACGATCACTGCGATCACGATCGCCCAGATCACCAGATAAGGAATATGGATCACGAACCAGATCGCTGCTTCCTTCAAGCCCTCGCCGATATTTTTCAGACTATCCACAAATCCGGTGGAAATACGCTCCCAGACGGTCTCCTCTTCCACAGGTGTATAGACCTCTACCTCATCAATATAAAGGTATACGGTGCTGTAGTCAACCCGGTTATCATAGCTGCGAAGCTGGGATTCCATGCTTTCTAACTGGTATCTGACATCCGACAGACGCTGTTCGATGGTAATAATATCTTCCACACTCTCTGCCTGCTCCAGAAGCTGTAATAATCTCTCCTGCTCCGTCCGCAGGGCATCCCTGTGGCTCTGCAGGTCTACATATGTCAATGTTACATCCTGCACATTCTCCGAACGGCTGGTCACATTGCCCAGCTCTGAGACCGTATTCTGGAACTCCTCCAGTCTGTCCTTCGGGATGCGGATGGTCAGATTGGCATTCCTTGTAGAACGATAACTATAATATGTACTGCCGTTATAGGCATCCAGACTTTCGATATAGCCGCCGAGCTCTGTTACTTTATTCTCTACCGCACTTAACAGCTTATCATACTCCCTGGTCTCGACATCCATATTCACGGTCTTGATCAGTTTCCGGTCTGCTGTGGCTGCAGTCTCCTCAGGCACTGTATTACTTGTGTCCTGAGCATTTCCTTCGGAATCGTACCCTTCTGTCATGCCAAATCCATCTTCATAAGCGGACGCCTCCGGTGCAGCTGCCTCATTGGAAGCAGCAGAATAATCCTCATCCATGAGATCACTGATGCCGTAACTGCCCTTCGATGAGCTGCCGCAGGCGGTCAGCGATAATATCATGCCGGCAGTGAGCAACCCTGTAATGATCTTTGTTTCAAAATTTCGTTTTTTCATAACCCTCTCCGTTCTGCGGACGGCATCCTGACAGCCTGTCGGATCCGCCTGCTGTTGACTTTTTATTGTTCACCCCTATAAACGAAATAATATCATAAAAGTTCTTTATTTATTTGATCTTTTTACGATTCAGAACCACTTTTGCAAAATCGCAGCTTTCCTTTTGCCGCTTTAAAACAGATTTTCCACCTTCAGGAATCTGTCCTGTTCTTCCTTTACCTTAGAAGCCGTACCTACGACACAGAGCAGATCCTCCTGCATAAATGCCCGGATATGTGCGGACAGTGCCCGGATATCCTCAACGGTAGCGGACAGCAGCTCGTCACGTTCTCTCTGTAATGCTGCATCGTCCAGTCCCGTCATATAGGCACTCAGAGAATACAGTCCCTTCGCTGCCGGATTCATAGGCACATCCAGATCACTGACAGCACCGATGATATACTGGGTCATGGTACGCTCATCCGCGGTAAATTCTGCAATGGCATCCGCTGCCTTCTCATATATATCAATCGTCTTGCCGAGGTTGGGATCTCTGTATGAGACAAAATAGCTGTCACCGGATCTGCCGAAGCTGCACATACAGCCGTAGGCGCCTCCCTTTACACGGACATTGACCCACAGATATTCATAGCCCAGCATGACCTTCAGCACTCTTAGGGCTCCGGTATATTTCAGTCCGCTCTTGCGGAAATTACCGGCACGACATACATAATTGACCTGACCGGAGGTTAAGAAGCCTTCGTTCTTCCGGGAGACTTCCGGAATATAATGTGCTTTTTCCACGGATCCGGTATAGAGTGCTGCCTTAAAGGCTTCCACCGGGGCATCCAACAATCCCACTGCCTTCTCTTCACCGACGAAATCCACCATGAGATTCTCCGGACGGAAGATCATTTTTAATAACGTCTGTAAGATCTCCACCAGTTCTTCTTTTTTCTCGTCAAAATGTGCTTCCAGCCCGGTGATCAGGCGATAGAACGGGATGCCGGAGATCTCCTCACTGACAGCTCCGGGAATGCTGCCGTAGGACATGGCTCTTCCGGCTGCCACACTATGTCCGCCGGACGTCATCTGTGCCTGCATGCGGGACTTGCCCTCCGCCAGGATCTCATAGAGACGCTTGGTGTCCGTGAAATCACTGGTCATAACGATCTCACGCATCAGATCGATGGCATCCGCAATACGATCATAGAACACCTTCGTCTTCAGCTCCAGAGTCAATGTAAATTCATCCGTATCCTGCAATCTGCCATACACATTGTTCACCGCAGCCATGCCGCCGGTGACCAGGTTCATCTCATTATAGAGATCTCCATAAGTATAGTTTTCTGTATTGAGGAGCCCAAGACAGCCTTTTAAGATGCCGATATACGGAAAATATTTTCCGGGGATCTGATCCAGTCTGAAGATCAGACGTAAGTATCCGATACCGTTGGTAAACAGATCATGATACAAAAGTGTGGTATCCCCAATACTCCGTACCTCGTTCACCGGGAGATTTGCCTCTTTTTTCATATCCTCCCGCTTCAATAGAGGAATCTTCTCCAGATCTTCCTTCGCATCCTCACTCTCCTGGAACTCGTTCAGTTTACGGAAGGTCTCTTTTACAGCTTCCAGTTCTTCCGGACTCATGGCTGCTTTCACCTGTGCCATTTTCTCACGCTGTTTCTGTTCCTGTTCCTCTAAAAGTCCAAGCTTCGGCTGCAGGATCACCACGCTGCGGTGCGTATTGTCCAGCAGGTATTTTTGTACCAGACCCTCAAAATATCCGGTCTTAACCTCCTTACGAAGCTCGGCAAAGGTATTGTTCGCCTCGATATGAATGAACGGCAGTCTGTCGTCATACAGCCAGCTGTCCAGCACCTGTAAACCATACATCAGTCCCTTGGGATAAGAACCGAAATCTGCCTCTCTGTATTTGAATTCGTAGTAATTGATACCGGCAAGCAATGCCTTCTCGTCGAAGCCTTCCGCTGCCAGCTTCTCGAGTACTTCTTTCGTTACCTGTAAAAATTCCTGTTCTTTTTCTACGGAAGTATCCTTCGCCACGACACTGAAATATGGCTGACGGATACCGTTCTCGTAGATGCTGTAGACATCCTTGCCAATGCCACGGTCTACCAGCGCCTGCTTTAAGGGTGCTCCGGGAGCGGAGCACAGCGCATAGTCCAGGATCTGAAATGCAATGTAGAGCTTCGGATCCAGGCTGTCACCGACGCAGAAGTTCTGGGACAGATAGGTATTCTCTTCTTCGTCCTCTCCCTCGCCGATGGGACAGTCTCTGACAATACGGCCGGGCTTGTCGAAAGCCGGCTCCTCGGTCACTTCGGAGTCCACCTTAAGAGCATCGTAAGCAGACAGATAATGTTCGTCGATAAAGGTCAGCTTCTCCGCCATATCCATGTTACCATAGAGATAGATATAGCTGTTGGAGGGATGATAGAACTTCCGGTGAAAATCCAGGAACTCTTCGTACGTCAGCTCCGGGATCACCTCCGGATCACCTCCGGACTCACAGCCATAGGTGGTATGCGGATACAGAGAGTTCATGATCTCCCTCTCCAGCACATCATCCGGAGAAGAAAATGCTCCCTTCATCTCGTTGTAGACCACACCGTTGACCTTCAGCTCTTCCTCGTCACCTTCGAGCTCATAATGCCAGCCTTCCTGCCGGAAAATGGATTCGTTTTTATAAATATTCGGGTAAAATACGGCATCCAGATAGACATGCATCAGGTTCTGGAAATCCTTGTCATTACAGCTTGCCACAGGGTATACGGTCTTATCCGGATAGGTCATGGCATTTAAAAAAGTATTTAAAGAACCTTTTACCAGTTCCACAAAAGGATCCTTCACCGGGAATTCCTTCGAGCCACATAATACGGAGTGCTCCAGGATATGTGCCACGCCGGTGGAATCCTTCGGGGTGGTACGGAAACCAATGTAAAATACTTTGTTCTCATCGTCATTGGATACCAGTGCCACTCTTGCTCCGGTCTTCTTATGACGGCACAGATAGGTCACGCTGTTGATGTCGGGGATCTCCCGTTTCTCTATGATCTCGTATGTGGATAAATCTTCTACTCTCATTTATGATGTGTCCTCTTTTCTAAATCTATCTCAAATTCCCCTCACAGAAACACTCTGCTGTCTGCAGGCAGCCGCGTAATTTTCTGTTGGGAGCTTAATCTATCAGAAGCCTGCCAATGCCAGCTTGCTCATGGAGATTTCCTGGATCACGACGCCCTTTGCCTCTTTTTCTTCCGGGGTCATGGCGGTCAGTTCCCGGATGTTCAGCTCCTTCGTCACATACCGTTTCTTCCCTCTGCCGAAGATCCCTTTTTTCTCCTCGATGATATTGATCTTCACTCTTGCCTTGATCCGGTCGTAGATCTTGACCAGAAAGCTGTCCGGCTTCAAATAATACAGATGGGTTTCCAGCGTATCCTCGGGATCCACTTCCTTTTCCGCTAAAATATAGCGTTCCACGATCAGGCGGAATTTAAACGCCACATCATCCTGCTCCAAAAGCTCTGCAAAAGTATATTTTGCACCTATGTAGACCTTTGCCGTGTCCTGCAGGCTGTATTTATAGTTCTCATAAACTGTCTTTTGCATTGTTGTCGATATCCTCAATCTTAAAACCGCTCATCCGCACCGCATCCTCGATCATTTTGCGGGACATGCCGGTCTCCTCCATCAGTTCCTCTATGGTCACCTTGCGTTGCAATTCCTCCGCCAGTTCTCTGGCTTTGTCCGCCACCTTGTTGACTTTGTCTTCCACCCGCTTGTCGATCTTGGAATTCTCCGCATGCTCGGCAATATATTCTTCCATGGCATCCATGATCATCTTACCCAGCATTCCTTCCACTTCCTGTGGTTTCTCCAGACTGCCCAGCATAGTAACACCAAAAGACAGTGCCAGATTACCTTCACCTACCAGATCCTCCAGCAGAACGCCCTGTCCGGCGTAAAGCTTCGCGATCTCCGCCACATCTGCCAGATGAATCTCGATCAGGCGCTGCTGCGCATCCGCCTCACCTGCCATGGCAGACATAGCAAATGCCAGCTTCTCCCCATCAGTGTAGGTGGGTAACTCCGCCACCTCGTTCAGATATTCCTGTAAATAATCCTTTTCCTCATCCGTCAGGAATTCGTCGGGATCCATGGGCTGTCCGATACCTATTTTATGTTTCAACAGATAGTCAAATACCATCTGCAATTGTTCACCGCTTAAGTCAAGTTCCGCGAAGGCATCCTTTACCTGTTCTTCGCTGATGCAGTTCCCCTGCTCCTTGGCGGTCTTGCGGACCTGCTCCAGGGTCTTGGCAAATAATACTTCTTTGTTCATATAAAAATTCTCCTTTATAATAATACACTTTCTCCGTGCTTCGTACTCTCGAAAGTGTACATCACTTCACGTGCTCATGCGTAAACAGATGATACTGGCAATATTCGTAGTTGCCGTTGCATTTAGAACAGAAACGGAACTCCAGGCTCGGATCGTCCTCTTCCGTCCTGCCGCAGATCGCGCATTTATGCCTCGTAGCTTTAGTTCTGCCTTCGTTTGTTTTTCTCTCAAATTGAGCCCTGCGGTGCATCTGTTTCGGCGAGATGCGGCTTTTGTGCATTCTGTAAAAGTATAACACAAAATTAAGTAAGGATGCCACAATTGCAAATTTCGTAAACAGGCTGCCTACAATCACATAGTAAACCATCAAAACGGCATCCAGGATTCCCATCCATTTTACTTTTACGGGAATCACGAACATTAAGAGCACCTGCATATCCGGATAAGTTGCTGCAAAGGCAAGGAAGATCGACAGGTTGATGTAATAGGTACTGAATGCATAAGAACCACGGTAAAATAACACAGACGCTGCCTCGGCAGCCATACCTCCGGTGATCAGGTAAGCAAATCCCATGCACAGAAAGCTTCCGATAATGGTGAACAACATGCCTGAGAAAATATACACATTATAACGGTAGGTCCCCCAGGTGCGCTCCAGAGTAGACCCCAGACTGTAATAGAAAAACAACATAATGATCGTAAAAATGTCCAGGCTGTCAGGGGGCACGATCACCCAGGTCACCAGTCTCCAGATCTGTCCGTGCAGGATCCGGTAAGGATCCAGTGTCAAAAAGCTCAGCAGGTTCGTACCGCCTGCAGCTCCCATCAGTTGGATGATATATCCCGCCACATAGCACATGATCAGTACGAGTGTGAGGTTCGGAATGGCATATTTGCCGAATTTTTTCTCAAATTTGCTCATAAAGTCGTTTCTCCGTTTCTATTAATTACCTATTCGTTTTTTCTCTATCGAGATTGTAACATCCACAGGACAATAAGTAAACCGCACGTTCAAAAGTTTATAGAATTACTATTTATTTCATTTTTTCTTTACACAATTTTAACGACATCGTTTTTTCTTTGTTCGTTGCATTATGGTTTTTTTTGTCGTATAATGAAAAAAGTTTTTTGAAAGAAAACCCGCATAAATTAAGAAGTAATTCTGTAACTCATCATTGACCTTCTGAATAGTTACAGCATTTTATCAGGAAGGATGTATCACATGAATTCACAGGAAAAATACGCAACACTCGGCATAGATATCGGTTCTACCACTGTCAAGATTGCGATTTTAGATGAGCACCACAATATTTTATTTTCCGATTATGAGCGTCATTTTGCCAATATCCGGGAGACTCTGTCTGCCCTTCTTAAGAAGGCTTATGACCAGCTGGGCGAATTGCAGCTGCACCCCATGATCACAGGCTCCGGCGGACTGACGCTAGCCAATCACTTAGGTGTTCCTTTTACGCAGGAGGTGGTAGCTGTGGCTACTTCCCTGCAGGAGCTGGCACCCAAGACCGACGTAGCCATTGAGTTAGGCGGTGAGGATGCGAAGATCATCTATTTCGAAGGCGGTAACGTGGAGCAGCGTATGAACGGCATCTGCGCCGGCGGTACCGGTTCCTTCATCGACCAGATGGCGAGTCTGATCCAGACGGATGCTTCAGGCTTAAACGAATATGCGAAAAATTATAAATCCCTCTACACCATCGCGGCCCGCTGCGGTGTATTTGCCAAGACCGATATCCAGCCGCTGATCAACGAAGGCGCTACCAAGGAAGACCTGTCTGCTTCTATTTTTCAGGCTGTGGTGAACCAGACTATTTCCGGTCTGGCCTGCGGTAAGCCGATCCGCGGTCATGTAGCATTCTTAGGCGGACCGCTTCATTTCCTGTCTGAGTTAAAGGCTGCTTTCATCCGTACTTTACATCTGGATGACGAGCACATCATCGATGTGGACAACTCGCATCTGTTCGCAGCCATCGGCTCCGCACTGAACGCTAAGGAAGATGTCTGCATCAGCCTGTCCGATATGGTGAAAAAGCTGTCCTCCGATATCAAGATGGAATTTGAAGTGGAACGCATGGAGCCCCTGTTTGCAGACAAGTCTGCATATCAGGAGTTCGTAGAGCGTCACAGTAAGCATCATGTAACCACCGGTGATCTGCAGTCCTATCAGGGCAAAGCATTCCTGGGTATCGATGCCGGTTCCACCACCACGAAGATCGCACTGGTGGGCGAGGACGGATCCCTGTTATATTCCTTCTACTCCGGCAACGACGGAAGTCCGTTAAAGACCGCGATCCGTTCCCTGAAGGAGATCTACTCTCTCCTGCCCGAGGGTGTGGAGATCGTGCGCTCTTGTTCCACCGGTTACGGCGAAGCGCTGATGAAGGCCGCTTTCCTGTTAGATGACGGTGAAGTAGAGACCGTGGCACATTACTATGCCGCTGCATTCTTCGATCCCAGCGTCGACTGTATCTTAGACATCGGCGGTCAGGACATGAAGTGCATCAAGATCAAGAATCAGACTGTAGACAGCGTGCAGTTGAACGAAGCATGTTCCTCCGGCTGCGGCTCCTTTATTGAGACCTTTGCCAAGTCCCTGAACTACACCGTGCAGGATTTTGCTCAGGCTGCCCTGTTCGCAGAGCATCCGATTGACCTGGGTACCCGTTGTACCGTATTCATGAACTCCAAGGTAAAGCAGGCGCAAAAGGAAGGTGCTTCCGTAGCGGATATCTCCGCAGGACTTGCCTACTCCGTTATCAAGAATGCTTTATTTAAGGTGATCAAAGTCTCTGATGCTTCTGAGCTTGGTAAAAATATCGTGGTACAGGGCGGTACCTTCTACAACGATGCGGTGCTTAGAAGCTTTGAAAAAATTGCGAACTGTCAGGCCATCCGTCCCGACATCGCCGGTATCATGGGTGCTTTCGGTGCAGCGCTGATCGCCAGAGAGCATTACGAGGACGGTTACGTGACCACCATGCTGGATTATCAGAAGATCTGCGACCTGCAGTTCGAGACCAGTATGGCAAAATGTAAGGGTTGTACCAACAACTGCCGTCTGACCATCAATAAGTTCTCCGGCGGCCGTCAGTTCATCTCCGGCAATCGTTGCGAACGCGGTATCGGTGGTCAGAAGAATGCCCATAATGTACCGAACTTATACGAATATAAATTACATAGATTATTCTCCTATGAATCCCTGGACGTCGACAAGGCTCCCAGAGGTGTGGTAGGTATCCCCAGAGTACTGAATATGTACGAGGACTATCCGTTCTGGTTCACATTTTTCACCGAACTGGGCTACCGCGTGGTACTCTCTCCCAGCTCCAACCGCAAGATCTACGAGCTCGGTATTGAGTCCATCCCCAGTGAATCCGAGTGTTACCCGGCAAAGCTGGCTCACGGTCATGTGACCTGGCTGATCCGACAGGGTATTAAGTTCATCTTCTATCCTGCGCTGTTCTATGAGCGTAATGAATTCGAAGATGCGAACAACCATTACAACTGCCCCATCGTTACTTCTTATTCCGAGAATATCAAGAATAACGTGGAGGAAATCGCCGGCGGTGAGATCACCTTCCGCAATCCGTTTATGTCCTTCAGGGATCTGGGAACGGTGACGGATGCACTGACGAAGGAATTCACCGAGATTCCCGCTGCTGAGATCGCCGCAGCCTGCGAAAAGGGCTGGCAGGAGCTGGCGAATGCCCGTCACGATATGGAGAAAAAAGGTGAAGAAACGCTGGAATATTTACGTCAGACCGGCAAACGCGGTATCGTGCTGGCTGGCCGTCCTTATCATGTAGACCCGGAGATCAACCACGGAATTCCCGAGCTGATCACCTCCTACGATATGGCTGTGCTTACCGAGGATTCCATCTCCCATCTGGCAAAACCGGAACGCCCCCTGATCGTATCTGACCAGTGGATGTACCACTCCAGATTATATGCGGCCGCAAGCTATGTGAAGACGGTAGAGAATCTGGATCTGATCCAGCTGAATTCTTTCGGTTGCGGTCTGGATGCCGTTACCACCGATCAGGTGAACGATATCCTCTCCGGCTCCGACAAGATCTACACCTGTTTAAAGATCGATGAGGTCAACAATCTGGGTGCGGCGCGTATCCGTATCCGTTCCCTGTTGTCCGCGATCCGTGTCCGTGAGAAACTGGGCAAGCACCGCACCATCCGTTCTTCCGCTATTGAGAAGGTACCGTTCACCGAAGAGATGCGTAAGGACTACACCATCATCTGTCCGCAGATGTCCCCGATCCACTTTGAGATCTTACAGCCTGCGTTCAATGCCTGCGGTTACAATTTCGTCGTATTGGACAATGACAACAAGCACTCCGTGGATGTAGGTCTGAAATACGTTAACAACGATGCCTGCTATCCCTCCCTGCTTGTAGTCGGACAGATCATGGAAGCTCTGCTGTCCGGCAAATATGACCTGAACAAGACCGCCATTATCATGAGCCAGACCGGTGGCGGATGCCGTGCGACGAACTATATCGGCTTCATCCGCCGTGCCCTGAAGAAAGCAGACATGGAGCAGATCCCTGTCATCTCCCTGAACCTGGCGGGTATCGAGAGCAATCCCGGCTTCCACCTGAACGCAGATCTGATGCTGCGTGCAGCGGTAGGTGCCGAGTTCGGTGATATCTTCATGCGTTGTGTTTACCGGATGCGTCCTTATGAAGCAACTCCGGGGTCTGTGGATGCCTTACATAGAGAATGGCTTAAGAAGGTACAGGATTTCGTATCTGCGAAGCATATCAGTATAGGCAAGTTCCGCAGAATGTGTACCGAGATCATCCGTGATTTCGATGCGATTCCGGTACTGGATATCAAGAAGCCCCGCGTCGGCGTGGTCGGCGAGATCCTGGTGAAATTCTCTCCTGCCGGCAATAACCATCTGGTAGAACTGTTAGAGAGCGAGGGGGCGGAGGCTGTGGTTCCCGACCTGATCGACTTCATGCTATACTGCTTCTACAACCAGATCTACAAAGCAGAGCACTTAGGCACCAGCAAAAAGACCGCGAAGATCTCCGCGCTGGGCATCTGGGCGATCGAGCATATCCTGCGCGGCTCTGCCGTGAAGGCATTTGAAGAAAGTAAGCATTTCGATGCCCCCACCAGCATCTACAAGATCGTCTCCTATGCGGAGCCCATCGTATCCATCGGCAACCAGACCGGTGAAGGTTGGTTCTTAACCGGTGAGATGGTCGAGCTGATCAAGGAAGGCGTACCAAACATCGTATGTACCCAGCCCTTCGGCTGCCTGCCGAACCACGTCGTAGGTAAGGGCGTTATCAAGGCCCTGCGGAAGGCATATCCTTCCTCGAACATCGTGGCCATCGACTACGATCCCGGTGCTAGCGAAGTCAACCAGCTCAACCGAATCAAGCTCATGCTCTCCACAGCCCAGAAGAATCTGAAAAAGGGCGAGGATGCGGAATAAGTGACTTGTTACTTTATATCTGTGATAGCCATATTATGTGTTGTGCCTGTGTTCTTGCTTCTATGCAGGACGCAGGTCACACACGCCATGTGGGACAATCCCTGATTTCGTGGACATCCCTGATTTCGTAGGATATCCCTGATTTCGTAGGACTTTATCTATTTTTCATAAAAGTATCATTTTCCATTGATTTTATTCTATTTTTCACCATATACTCTCCATTTTTTTCATAAAAATTTCAAAAAGCAAGCTTCTATGAAAAAAATAAGCAAAAGCGCATATAATCTGCCTGTTTTTTTCATAAATTCTTCATTTTCCCTCGATTTTATGAAACTACAAATTCAATTAATTATTTAGGAGGTCAAACCATGAATACGCAAACTCGGTTGAATCAATTAATGTCCTTTCAAGAAAATTTAAAGCAAAAAATTTCAAACTTACCGGAAGGTGAACTATGCATTTATCAATCTCCTTCCTACCAAAAATGGATATGCTCATTACCTGGGAAGCAGAAATACTTATCTAAAAAAAATCAACCATTAGCGGAAGCCCTTGCCCTGAAAAAATACTATTCCTTATTGCTTGCCGAAGCCGAAGAAGAACTCTCCCTGCTCAATTTTTATATAAAATCCCATGAAAAAAAGAATTCAGCAGTCAATCGTTCCAAGCCTCTGACATCCTCTGACCTGTTGGCAGAGTCTTCTCCTTATTACCCATTACTGCAAAGCTATTTTGCAAAGGACAAGCTTCCGGTGTCTGCGCAGAAATGGCGTGCGGAGAGCTATGAAACCAATCCTTCTCATCCGGAAAATCTGATCCATACCACGCTGGCCGGGCATAAAGTCCGCTCAAAATCTGAAGTTATCATATCGAATCTGCTCTATACCAACCAAATCCCTTATCGCTATGAAGCGGCGCTGCCGTTAAAGGAGTTCACGGCTTATCCGGATTTTACGATTTTACATCCGGTTACGAATAAAATCTTCTACTGGGAGCATTTCGGTATGATGGATAATGCGCCTTATTGTGATACTGCCTGCAATAAGCTGAAAACCTACTGCTATAACGGAATCTTCCCATCCATGCAGCTGATCACCACTTATGAGACAAGCAAATGCCCCATTTCCACAGATCAGGTGCAGCAGATCATTACACAATATTTCCTCTAAATCAATAATTCCCTACATAAATATTCTCTTGACATTGACTCTATTTCTTAATTAAAGGTAATCAATCCAATCATTTTCTATACAGCAAAAAGGACCGGTTCGTCCGGTCCTTCCGATAAAACACAATAAGCGATCATGATGCATTTGCCCTACGGCTCTCAATATACTGTTGTAAGACTTCCGTGACTTCCTCCGGTGCCAGACCGGCATCTTCGATGATGTCACTCACCGCTTCCAGTTCTTTACGCTTCTTCTGTTCAAACAATTCTTCTAACTCACGTTGTTCTGATTCCATGCGGATATTTAACGCATTGATCAACTCCTGTTTTGCCTGGATCTTTTCCTCCAGGGATTTTCTCTGTCCTCTTGGCATATACTGTGTGCTCCTTTCCTGATGGCAATCCTATGGATCCGTGGATCATGTTTCCTGCCGCGTGATCCGATAAAGCATGACCATTCATCAGGGATCACAGGTTCCGTAGGAACTATCATAATCTATCATGAATGGCCTGATATGTTACAGTATATGGACAAGAATGTAAAAATATACCATATTTCCGGCAATATTATCCTGTTCCGGAACGGTCTCGCGAATCTGTCAATATATATCATACTCCGGAACGGTCTCGTGAATCTGTCAATATACATCATACTCCGCAACGGTCTCGTGAATCTGTCAATATATATCATTCTCCAGAACGGTCTCGCGAAACCGCTCGAATCCTCATTTCAAACTATCCACCGCTGTCTTCAGCTTGTCCAGTGCCAGTTGTAACGTAGCTCTGGGGCAGGCGATGTTCACGCGCTGAAAAGCGGCTCCGCTGGGTCCGAACATGGATCCTCCGTCCAGCCAAAGTCCTGCTTTGTCCACGATGAACTGATCCAGCTCCTTACCGGTGATTCCCAACTCACTGCAGTCCAGCCATACCAGATAGGTACCTTCCGGCTCCACCAGATGAATCTGTGGAATCTTCTCCTGTAAATACTCTCTCAGGAAATTCAGGTTCTGCAGCAGATATGCTCTCAACTGATCCAGCCAGTCTTCGCCTGCACGATAGGCTGCTTCACACGCCACGATCCCCAATGCATTAGGTTCATCATAACCGGTCTTGTCAATCTCTGTCTGAAATGCTTTACGAAGCTTTTCATTGGGGATAAAAATATTGGATATCTGAAGTCCCGCCAGGTTAAAGGTCTTGCTGGGCGCCGTACAGGTCACAGTAAACTCAGCGAAACGGGGATCCACGGTGGCAAACACCGTATGCTCATATCCGGGATAGACAAAATCGTTGTGAATCTCATCGCTGACCACGATCACATGGTGGCGCAGGCAGATCTCTCCCAGTTGTTGCAATTCCTCTGCCGTCCACACTCTGCCCACCGGGTTGTGAGGGTTGCACAGAATAAACAGTTTTATATGTTCCTGCTCAAGCTTCCGCTCAAAATCTTCAAAATCAATCCGGTATCCGTTATCTCCACTCTGCCCAGCCGTTTTCTCATAGATCAATGTATTGTCAACTACTCTCCGGTCATTGTCACGGATAATATTAGTAAACGGATAATACACCGGATTCTGAATCAGTATAGCATCTCCCGGATCAGTAAATGCCTTAACCGCTGCACCGAGAGCAAATACCACACCCGGAGTCTTCACGATCCATTCCCGCTCCGTCTTCCAATTATGATTCCTCTCCATCCAGTTCATCACAGCATTATAGTAAGCATCCTTTGGCTGGGTATAGCCGTAGATTCCATGTTCTACCGCAGCATGAAGACTCTTCGTGATCTCTTCGGATACCGGGAAATCCATATCCGCCACCCACAGGGGCAGCACATCTGCCGGCTTTCCTCTCTCCACCGCAAAATCATATTTCAGACAATTCGTTCCCTTCCGGTTCGTAATCTTATCAAAATTGTATCTAGTCATACGAATTCACTTACCTTTCGTCAACCTGCAAACTTTCTGCCTGTGGCTCCAGGCTGCAGATTAAATTTTATCGGTCGCATGCATTCTTCCAGACCTTCTGCACGCCCTGACACGCCGCATCGTTGCTAGCCCTCTGTGAAGCTCTCCACAGAGCTGGCTGAACTACTATGTATACCAGGTTACACCCACACTAAGCAAACGCCTGCTCTAAATCTGCCAGCAGATCATCAATGTTCTCAATACCTACGGACATTCTCAGAAGCTTCTCATCCACTCCCAATGCTTCACGCACCTCTACCGGTACATCTGCATGGGTCTGCTTCATCGGATAGGTCAGAAGGCTTTCCACGCCGCCCAGACTCTCCGCAAAACGGATCAATTTAACGCTCTCCAAAATCTTAACAGCTTTCTCTGCAGAATTCAATCGGAATGAGATCATTCCACCGTATCCGCTGCACTGTCTGTCGATCAGCGCCTTATCCGGTCTCGAATCCAGACCGATATAATATACCTTCTCCACTTCCGGTCTCTGTTCCAGCCAGTGCGCGATCGCAAGAGCATTTTTCCGATGCTGTTCCATACGTACAGCCAGAGTCTTGATTCCTCGAAGCAATAGCCAACTATCAAACGCAGACAGACAGGCTCCTGTCGTCTTATAAATATTGTTCAGCTGCTGATACAAGGCATCATCCCTTACTACCAGGAATCCGGATAATGTATCGTTATGTCCTTCCAGGTATTTCGTACCGCTGTGCACTACAATATCCGCACCTAACGTAAGCGGCTTCTGAAAATACGGGGATAAAAAGGTATTATCAACGATCAGAATACAACCATGCGCGTGTGCCAATTCTGCGATTGCCTGAATATCTGCGACCTTCATCATAGGGTTGGAAGGTGTCTCGAGATAAATCGCCTTCGTCTCCGGACGTATCGCCGCCTTCACATTCTCCACATTTGAAGTATCCACACAATCTACCGATATTCCATTCTTATGGCTGATCGTGTTCCAAAGTCTTAATGTACCGCCATACAGATCATCCGTAGCAATCAGATGATCCCCGGGAGAAAAAATCTCCATCAATGCGGTGATTGCTGCCATACCGGTAGAAAATGCCAAAGCTTCCGTTCCCTGTTCCAACAGGGCAACCGTCTTCTGCACTTCATCTCTTGTAGGGTTACCGCAACGGGAATAATCATATCCTGTGCTCTGCCCCAGTCCCGGATGAGCATACGCCGCATTCTGATAGATGGGCATGCTGATGGCTCCAAACGGATCCCTTCTCTCATTACTTCCCTGGACACATATGGTCTCTGCTGCAAATGCCATCTTTTTCTCCTCCTATGCCTATGTATAATACTATATTTTATATTCCTACTGTTCCAATAGGTATAGTATATTTTTAGCATAGTAAGAAATAAAAGTCAACATCTTTTTACCAATAAAGCTTCATCTGTTCTTCTGCTTCCTTTTCTGAAATTCCTCGTCTCGTATACTGGTCAAACAATTCACACATGCTGATCTCATCCTCCTCTGCAATATCTAATGCTTTTAATATTTCTTCGGTATCATCCACATTTTTATCCCCGGACAATACCAGAAGCATTTTGATAGTAGCTTCTTTATGAATTATTTTTGGGTCTGAACGATATGCATTACCTTCTGCAAGATAATGATAATCTTCCATGGTATTTTGCGACATCTTCCCGTTGATTGTGCAATGTATTCGTGCTGGCTGCATACAGACTCTCCGTTGCAGCAGTAAATTTGAATATTTCCCTTATCAAATTCCACACTGAACAAACGGATATTTTTCTACCAATTCCGTGTCCATTTCCATCATATTCAAAATTCTGCTGGCTGCACCGGAAGGATGATTTGTCCCCGCTTCCCAAGCTTCCACTGTCTTCTTGGTCACACCAAGATAGCCTGCAAAAGTACTCTGTGACATTCCTACAGAATTTCTAATATTTCTAACCTGCTCCGCTCCATATTCCTTAACAGGGATAATCGTCACTGTTCTCCTGTTTAATTTCTTGCCTTCTGATTGTGCATCTTCTATAGCTTCATTTAAGCCAGTCATGATACTCTCATATACACTCTTCATAGTCACAACTCCTCGTATTATATATTGTCACGAAGTCTGTCAATATATATATTAATGTTATTTCGTTCCTGTTTTGACAAATTATCCTTCTGCTTTTTTGAATATACCGTAATCAAGTATATGGTTTCTTCTATGACAAAATCGACATAGCACACTCTCACACCTCCACTTTTCCCATGGTGTTTAAATGCAAATCTTGCCTTTCTGAGCCCACCTGTACCCTGCACAACTGGATATTTGTGAGGGTTCATCATAATATCAAATTCCAATCTTCTCAAATCATCATCTGTAAATCCAAATTCATCCCAATTTCGAGAAAATTCATCTGTTTGTATAAATGTTCTAGTCATTTTCCTCCTTTATATTACCCTATATAATAGGGTACGTCAATAATTTGTCCTATTAACATTGTAAAAAGTGAATTTCACGGCGATATGCCTCGAACTGCACACAGGGTGCGATAAAATGATGCCCATATATGATGTTAACCTAATATATGGTATCTTCGAAATCTTATCTATACAGACTTTCTGTAGAATGTGATTACTATATCACAGAGATATCCATTCTGCAAGGGACTCCAGCGAAACAAGTGCTGAAAAACTATACAAAAACAGAGCTGTGGAAATTGGTTATTTCTCACAGCTCTGCTTTTTGTGCAATATTACTTTTTTAAAGTTTAATCCAGTTCAAACAGTTCCTGGGCGCTGATGGATAACTCAGCTATTCCGCAAGGAGTTACTTTTGATCCACTATCATACACGGTATAGACTCTTGCGTAGATAGTAGATGCCTGCGCTCCTTCGTTCAAAATCGTCCCGGAAGTGTCGGTACTAAACAGTCCCATCTCATCCGAAGAATATTTCAAGGTATAGGTCGCGCCGTTTGTAATCGGGTAACAATTCTTAACTCCATTACGTTCTATCGGTGAAATTACATTTCCATTGCTATCCGTGATCTTGAGGCCATCCTCTCCATCCGTCTTTAAACGCAATACCTTTCCTGTAATTCCGTCCACACTGATGGCTCCGGATGTATCATCTGCACAGGATTTGTAAAATTCAACGCATAACTGCTGTCCACCTGCCAGAATATTGTAGTCGTCTGCCTGGAAGTTGACACTGATGGTTCCGTTATTCTTATCGTCCAATACAATATGGTTGACCGGATCATACAGCATATACACGGATTGGATCTTGCTGCCGCTTTTATCCTTAAATCTTACGGAAGGTGCAGTCACACCGGCATTATACGCTGCAATCATCGTATTAACAAACAGTTTGATCTCCGATTCCTTGCTGGGCGTGGAATGTCCCGCTCCGGAATATGTCACATTTCCCATGGTATAGATATAATAATTATTTACCACATCATTGGGTGTGATGTTATAAATATTAGTATTTTTATAGTTGCCGTCAGCCACACCGGAAATACAGTACCACACAACAATATCATTTTTACCGTCTCCGTTGCGGTCCAGCTCCATATTCGGCTGTAACCACTGGTAATGCGTATTACTGATCTCTAACTGTTCATCTGCAGATATCTGATATGGATACTGCGTAATCTGGCCATCATTTACCTGTGTTGCGATCAGCGAGCTGCCTGCGTAATCACCCATCAACAAATTACTGGGGTAGTTCCAAGCAGGACCGTTTCCATTGTCATATCCAGCCTGTTTCAACAATGAATTCTTAACAGGGAACCATACTTCCGAACTGTTTGTTGTCCGCAGATCTTCCAGATAGCTTCTCAGGAAACGAACTACCGTATATTTAGTCACACCTTCCTTTTGCCAGAGCTCATTATCCGAATTCGGTTCCTTGATTTCGTCAAATGTATAGGACTCTAATGTTTTAAGATATTCCTGGTCCCTCTTTTGCTCCTCTCCCGTTGAATTTTCAACTCTCTGCTGATAATACTCTTTCAATGCTCCATAGCGATCCAGTCCTACGGATGCACGAATGGTCTTATTAAATTCATATCCCCAATACCAGTAGTTTGAATGATAGATTTCCGCAGTTCCATTATCGTTATACGGGATCACACTTTGAATATTATTGACATATGAAGTAGTATCATGGGTGAACAAAATGCTCTTGCCGGATTCTATGTAGTCTCTGACAGCCCAGCCAACAGCCAGATTCCTCTTAACATTCTCCATAATTCCTGCGGGAATTTCTTTGCTAGGATCATATGCGCCATAGGTATACCCAAACCGGTAGGCGTCACCGAAGCCGAGTATCAACATATCATATTGCTGGAACAGATTGTAGGATTCCTGGTATATCTTCTGTATATCAGTATCCGAAGTCCCGCCAATTTTCAGCTTTTCATTTACAAGATAGGTTACAGTCATACTGTCAATGCTTTTGGACGGAGTTACCGTTCCATCCCAATTGACTTGATCCAATCCTACTACATTCCAGTCAGTTAATCCATTAATGCACTTGGAAAAAGTAGAATTACTATTATTCTGTTCGTCATGAAGATTCCAGTTATTACGGTTATCATCAGACAACAACTGCAATACACGGATTGTCTTTTTCCCACTTTGCTGCGGCACAGATGTATAGCCTGACTTGGCAGTTCTCACCAGTCTGTCCGCATTATCATAAAATACCAGCTTCCATGGGATAACCCCTACATATTCCTCCGGCAGAGCCCGGATAACACGATAGATCTCCCCGGTACGCAATTCATATCTGCTTCCGTTTGCCGTTGCAATCGGATCAACCTTATTCCACTCATCTCCCTTTCTTATATACACAGTAAGACCGCTGACTTCTTCCGATGACGTATATGTCTTACCCTCTACATAATCAGAGCCGGAGAAACGACCATCAGCATTTTTATCTACGAACAGTTTACAATCATAGGTAGTACCTGTCTGTGATATTGCAGCATCATTCTGCAGATTAAAAATATATTGCAGCTGATATTTTCCGTCTATCTTCTCCAGAGAGCCACCGTTGCTGGCACCGTTCTGATTAGAATTATATTTCAACTCCTGCGGATATGCTGCTCCGTAAGTAGTTACCCAGTTGACGGAAAGCTTTGACAGATTCAGATAATTACAAAATACGGATCTACGTGCAGATAATGTGGTTCCTAATTTAGTATCTGCTGTATTATCTGTCAGCTGACTCTCTGTAAAAATATTTTTCTGCCAGTATAAATACTGACCATTTGCATCTTTTTGCAGAGCAAATTGAACCAGCTTGTAAAAATAAGAATTTTTGTCCAGCGTTGCTGTTGATGCCACGGGTATATTATTGTTATCCACTTTAATAAACGTATCCGCAATGACCACCGGGTATCCCGCCTCAATGAACTGACAGAATTCCTCATATCGGGTAGAGTTCATATCATTGCCGGGACCGCGATAGACATCTGCACTCTTATTCGTTGAATCATCATCGTTAGTCTTATTGTGATCCAGCGAAGAATCCTGCAGTCTGTGCCTTGCATTATACGTCTCCCTAGCCTGCGTAACATTCTCCGTATCCGTTTTGGTGGCGTAGTCATAGTAGTCTCCTACATGAGAATAAATCAAGCCCTTCATCTGTGGATCATTATACACAGTCACACCATTTTCTGTGTTCATCTTACCGACCCGGGCTCCGAGATAGATCATGTCGTACTTTTCATTCAAGTCCTCGATCTTACCTATAAATTCCGCAGATGACATTTGTGTAATATTGATCGCAGATGCCTTATAAATTCCGGTCATCCCCATCATATTGACCACAGCAGTCTGTAACTCACTTTTTAACGTATCGCTAAAATCATAGCAGGGTTCCAGATCCAGTACCCTGATAGAGGATTTAACCGTGACTCTGTGCATATACCAGTTCAGAATATATCTGGTAATAGACGCCTTACTGATCTCTTCATCCATCTGTGCTGCATTGCTGTTGTTTTTCTTAGCCAGGAAATTCTCATACTGAATCTCTTTTAATACTGCTCCGAAGGTTGCTGCTTTCGCCGCATTCCCTTTCCAGTCAGCCAGGAAGTCAGAGGCAACATATGGCGTCGTACTGTCATCATTCAGATAAACATTGTCATATAAAGCCTCTTTCACGGAATCGCCCAAGCTAAGCGAAACTGCCGTCTGACCGTTCCAATAAGCATCTCCCTTTGAAGCAACTTCTTTGGCAATATTATCATCGGAAACTTTTAAGATCGTCAGTGCCATCTGTGTCAGTATCTTATTATTCTGATTATTATTCGGCTTCTCAGCCAGTGTTTTATTTTGGCTGTAAAATCCGTAATCCATGACCACCGGTACTCTGTCTGCATTATTCCGCTCACCGGTAGTATCCTTAATACCGAATATCATCTTCGTCAGAGCTGTTGCCGCAGAAGTCATATTCACAGATTCCGCTGCATAACTTCCCCTTCCGGAGAGATAGATCAGATCCACATCATCTAGATCAACACCGCAATAGCTTTTATCAGCAGACACCTCTGGATTCGTCAGATCCGCCAGTTCCTGCAAAGTAAGTGTAGTCACTTCAATCTTTAATTTATCTACATCACCACTGACAGAGGCAGTACCTTCATACTTCCCTTCTCCTGATAAATTCAAAACCTGCTTTTTGAACCATTCTTTATTATTAATACCACCATTGTACCTGATGGTCTCCAGTGCATTTTCCCTGTCATCTCCGATAAAGTCATAGGTCTGTGCTCTGTCGAATCCGGCATCTCCATCTGTCTTTATCTCCACGCTGGAGGCAGTTACCCTAATATAGCTTCCTGTCTGGTTCTCGACATAACTGTCTTCTATCCGATAATCACCATCTGTGCATAAAGTTGCATAAGATACATAATAATCACCGTTTTCCGTTACCTTAACAAAGTATGCATCTGCAATGGATTGAAAATTATATACCTTGTTAACAGAGTCCCAGACAGCCCATAATTTAGCCGGCTTTGAGTCATGATTCAGCAGATATAAGTTATTATCTACATTTTCACCCGATGCAGCATAGGTCTGTACCGGAGCAGCAGTATTCTCTTTTGCTGAAGACATCGCAGGTGCAGTAGCTGAAGTCTCCGATTTATATGATGGGTCATTGCCGGATGTCGTAGCTACTAAATATGCCTTACTCTCCATACCTTCTGCCTGGTCTGCAGCTTGTGCCTGCACACCGGCTTCTGCCTGGTTTCCTGTTTCCGTCTGCCCACCAGTTTCTGCCTGGTTTCCTGCTTCCGTCTGCCCACCAGTTTCTGCCTGATTTCCTGCTTGTGCCTGTCCACCGGTTTCTGCCTGGCTTCCTGCTTGTGCCTGTCCACCGGTTTCTGCCTGGTTTCCTGTTTCCGTCTGCGCACCAGTTTCTGCCTGGTTTCCTGCTTCTTCCTGCTCTCCTGCTTCGATCTGCACCGAAGATGTCGTCAAGTTCTGTCCGGTCTCCGCCGTCGGGCGATATTCTTCAGGAAGATCTTTACCTTTTACAACAGTTCCCAGATATGTATAAGAATCCGCTGTTGCATTTTTCTGATACATTTCCAGACCAATATAATCATCAACATTAAATTCCGATGTTGAAGAACCTGTGGGCACCGCCATAGAAATATCCAGTCCATAAGTTTTCTTCGTCTCAGCTATCGAACTATTACTCAGGCGGATTTCCAATTGTCCACCACTTCCGCTAATTCTAGAAAATGTCGGAATAATACTTTGTAAATCCCGGTTCAGCTCCGTTGCCTTAACCATCTCCGTATAACGGGCATAGCGGGGCTCCGAAGTAGGCTCATTGTCAGTCAGCTTACGATATGTTGCACCATGAAGCACATAATTATATCTACCGCCAACTCCACGATAAACAAACCGTCCCTTCAGATCCTCGGAACGACTACCATTCTCTATTTCCGTATATGGCGATACTGTAATCAGACCATTGGCTCCAACAATGTCACTTCCCGCATTTGTCGCAAGGCTTGCCATTGCATTCACTCTCTCGAACGGAGACGGCAGTTCTGACAGCTTCCTGCCACTGGCAACCGGTTCTTCTCCGCCTATGAGGTAGCCAATGCTGGCATCTTCTTTTGACGGAACAATCTCCAGAATATGAAAGGTATCTCCGGAAGACACCGTATCATATACTAATTTCTCAATTCCCGGGAGTGTCTTCTCATGCGCCTTTACTTCCATAGAGCCATAGCTCTGGCAGACACCGGCTGCCAAAGCTATGGTAAGAATTCCTGCTATGTACTTTTTTGAATTGCGTTTCCAATTCATGGTCATTTATTATCCTTCCTGTTCCAATAAATTACCAATGCTCGTTTGATCTCTAATTGATGTTCCGATCTAGGATCGCTAAAGGTCAGATACAACATCTTACTGGACTCATTAGGCTGTATCGTAATCTGTAATTCTCCACCTTCTGTTGATATTGTAGATTCATAGACTTTTGTATCCGGATTTATCGGTTCATCCGCTTCTATTTTTGCGTCAAATTTCGTCAATCCAGCACCGTTCGTTGCCAACTGAGACTTTTGATCTACTGTGTTGGTATTTGCAAATCCATACATGTTGATTATTATCGGGCAGGAATATAAGCCGGGATTTTCCCCGTTACCCCAATGCTGTTTTTTATCTTTTATAAGATTAATATCTATGTCTTCTCCCTGATTGATAACCAGATATCTGTTTCCGTTGGGGAAATAAATGTTACATTGAGGGATCAATAATTCTGTTTCCGCTATGATCTTAATCGGCTTACCTTCCTCATTCAGTACAATATTGGACCCGGTCGTCCCTTCCGGCACATCAATATATGCCTGTAGTTCCAGACGGTATTCCGTATTCATGTCAATATTATGCTTTGCCCATACAAATACCTTTTGTCCGGTTGCGGAAGCACTGACTCTTCTTGTAGAGTTCGTCGAGTCATACTGACTGTTGCTGTTTCCATAGCTAAAATCAAAATTAAGTTCTCCATTAGCGTCATAATAATATTTACTGAACCCAACCAGTCTCTTTGATTGTTCATTAATATCCCACGCATGCTTCTCTGCTTCGTCTTTTTCAGCAAAATACTCAGGTGCAAGTCCGTTTTCTCTGTCATTTGCAATGCGCCACTTTACCTGACTCGCATCTCCGGTATAGTTCACTAATTCGCATTCTACTCTTCCGTTCCTGAATAAGACAAACTGATCACTCTGGATATAAGGATTACTCTTCTTCTCCGTTGCCAGCAGATTCGGGATATGGATATCAATAGTCTTATACACGATATTATCTTTATCCAGTTTTATCCATGCTCCTACGGTAACCGTCTCATTCAAATGTGTTTCACATTCCAGAACAATCTGGTACGGATTTTTATCTTTTGTTTCCACAAATTGGTATCCGGAACTGTCACCATCTATTACCCATTCAATAATGGGATATCCATGTGCATAATCCGCCCAGGAGGTCAGACACTCAATAACCGCACAATAACCGATCTTACTATTATCATCGTACTCATAAGTAGTCAGTCTCTCTGCAATCAGTTCCACTGTATACTTTCCTTCGATCTTTGCCACGGTAACATATGCAGTGTCCGACATAGAAGGATCGGCTATGGAAGTACAGGTCACCCTCAGCACTCCGGCGCCCTGTTTTTCTGCAAATCCTGCCGTAAGTAATGCTTTCAGATCAGCAACCGCTCCCGTAGAAGCGATTCCGGTTCCTGACGCAAGTGCAGAACCGTCTTTTCTGGTTACGACCCAGTTGACTCCCTGATCAATGGCTGCCTGTTTTCCTGTCATGGTACAGCTGAATGCCAGTGTTCCGCCGGGCTTTACCTCACCGTCCTTGGGACTGATCACCAGAGAATCAATCTGTTGTGCTTTTACTGTCACCGTAGCCGTTGCCGCTATGGTAGGGTCTGCCACAGAAGTACAGGTCACCTTCAATATATTATCGCCAAAGTTCTCATCATCCGCTACGCTCAGTTTTCCATTTACATTGATGGTGCTCTTACATGCGCTGCCATCCTGCTTGCTGACTGACCATTCCACGCCCTTGGCTTTTGCTTCGGCTACTGCCTCAGAATCACCGGTAAATTCAAATGTAAATACCGCAGTCTGACCTTGTTTCAAATCCGCATGCGTCGGATTGATCTTCAATCCCGTGATCCACATATATGGTTCGCTGTTCTCTTTGGACAGATCATTTCTCAGCTTAATTGTCTCAGCGATGGTATATGTCTTCTCCATATATGCAAAGGTCATATTGAGCACAACCTTCCGGGTTGTCTTGGCTTCGCTGATATCCACATTAAAAGAAGTCACATGTTCAGCCATTAATGCCGGCTTCACATCCTCTGCAGTCAGGTCACCCCAGACAATGGTTTCATTGCCATCGGCATCTGTTGTCACTGAATTTTTAGCTTCATAGAGGTAAATCTGATTGGCAGTATCATAGCCGCTGCCGTCATCTCCCTGCCAGCGGATCATATAGACATTGTCATTGTTATACAGACGAAGCTCGCTGACATTCGTACTATTGATAACATTGCCGGAGGCATCCTGCGCCGGAGTACCATCCAATGCAACCGCTGCACCGGTGCTATCCAAAAACTGGATATCCTTCTCAACATCAATGATCAGATCGATCACCTGGTTTGCAGTCAGCTGTGCCTCTTCCTGCAGTGTCAATTCCTTGCTTCCGCGCAAATAGGAATTATTACCTGCAACGATAAAAGCACCGACAGATCCTGCAACGATCGTCATGATAGCCAAAGATACAATGATCTCTACCAGTGTGAACCCTTTTTGTCCAATACGCATAGGAACCTCCTTACTTCGTCAGAATCTTTCCCGTCCTGCCGACAGTTGTAATCTCTATAGTTCTGGAACCGTTTGTAACAACAATCCGCCTGCAATATTCCTTCTCGTGTCCACCGGCCTCATTCGTATTCTGCTCAAAAGCACCGGATGCCCGGTTAAATACCAGATGCAGACCTTTTTCACCGGGTGTTGCATATGGGGTCTTTCCATCTATTTCAGCTAATGTATACCCTGTTGCCGATGCTCCGTCCTCAAAATATACTTTAATATCGATCGGATCTTTTCCCACGATACGATCTGATACAAGGGTGCCTTTCTGATAGATTTTGGCATGATATTCCTTTCCTTCATAGGTCAGGACACATTCCACATCATTCTGCTCCTTGCCCAGCGTCAGTACTCTGGTTCTTTCGATCGTGGACACGATCTCATCTGCACATTTTTTTACTTTTCTGCCTGTCAACGAAGACGCCGATATCGCCATCACTCCTACCAGAATCGCCATAATCGCGATCACGATAATCAGTTCTACCAGCGAAAAACCTCCGTTATTACTTTTTCTGCCAGTTCTCATATACAATCAGTTCTCCAAGCTTTATATCACTGTTTATGTATGCCTTGCCATCTGAATGGAGATAGCCTTCTCCACCCTTTAAAAACTGTGCTACGGAATACTCTGTCTCAGTTATTCCCGCTTTATTGGAATAAGTCATTACATGTAATACCGCATCACGGTCAGGTTCCACATTGACATTCTGTCCCAGCGTAATATTTCCTCCCGCCAGTATGGTTCCGTGGAAAGTACTGCTCACTTTTACATTTCCGGTAGCAATGATCAGACCACGGAAATTTTCTGCGGAAGTATATTCATAATCTCCCTGAACCACTACTGCTTTATATTCCGAATCCGCACCGGTAAAATATTTTGCACCGGACTTATCTACAATATTAGTGTCAGCTCTTACAACTCCCCAATAGGTCAAAATCTTCCCTTCATTCACCAGATTGGTGTAGGCATTTGCTGTATCAGCAGTCTCTGAAGGCAATAATTGCTCGTAACTGTCTATCATCTTCTTAGACAAAGCCTTAAATTTGCTCTGATCTGCGGTAAGCAGAGCCTGGTATCCCACATTATTTTTATCGGTTCCCAATGTAGAAGGATGAAGCTCTGCGGAATGATCCTCACGACATACCAAATTTCCGGATAAATGCATGATATAAGCTCCGGAGGAGGCTTCACGCACCTTGACCGCCTTGGTATACAGGCTGGCATACGCATCCATTGTTTCTTTATTTACACTATAATAATCCTGATAATACCGTGCCGCATTGGTTCTGCCTTCTTCTGTTGTACTGTCAAAAGCGACATAATAATAAACCAATGTAATTTTGCTGTTAATGCGTTTAAAGTACTTCTGCACATTACTGCTGTTTAACCCATAAGAAGCCAGTGTATTTCCGTTCAATGCCGCACAAGGCACATCAAATACAACTTCCCTCACACCGTCTCTTACTTTTTTATTTGACTGGTCCCAAATCAGATCATAATACTGTTCCTTCGTCACTGGATTACTGGATCCTCCCAGAACAGACTTGCCGGAAGCATCCAATGCAATACACTGTGCCGGGATCAGATATGCCAGCTGATCACTCTTCACAGCTATGGACTGCCCCATCATAATGTCTTTCACGCCGGTATTCAGAGCTGCATCTTCTCCGGACAGACCGGACTTCGCCGTGTTCAATGAAATATAGGAATTTCCCGCCAGTGTCAGATTGCGAAGTTCATTCAGATATATCTCCGTATCTGTTCCATTCACGATCACTGCACTGTTATCCGCATTATTGCGTCCCGTACCAAATCCAATATATTGACCGGTATATTCTCCGTCTATCAGTGTTCCGGCTTTAAAACTATTCCGCTGACCATCCATCCTCAGATCTCCGGCTACATAAATACTATTACCGGCAAAATCAATTTTCCCCACGCTTGCCGTGTTATTACCGCCGCCGTGCATCCGTATGGTTCCTGCCCATAGTTCTCCGTATTGGTCACTTGTCAGAGTGGCTCCTCTTCCCAGATACAGATCCTTCGCCACTACCATTCGTTTATCTGCATTTTCATTGCCTGCGGTTTCCTGTAAATTCACCGTTACCCCGGTACCATTTTCGGTATCCGCTTCTTCACTTCCAATAATAAGCCTGTCAGCGTAAAAGCTTCCACCGATGGTATTATTGCTCAAATTCATAGGCGCATCGGGAATGACCTGAATATTGTTCTGTGCGACCATGGAAATTCCGGTGATGGACGGAAGTGTTACTGCCTGTGCAAATTCCATATCCGGAAGTTTGACTCTCAGATCTGTCTGGATCACAGAGACATACCCTGCATCATCCGTATAAGTAACTTTCAAATTACAAAAGGACAGACCATCTGTATACAGCTTCAGATCTCCTTTAGGGATTCCACTCCAGGAAGCATCTCCTTCCTTCTCCTGAATGAGATTACCGGAAGCATCCTGATAGACACGATAAGTATCTGTTCCTCTGACAGCCTCAAGCACTGTGTTCTGTGCCAACGCTGTATCAGCACTGATATAGTTATACAGCTTGGTCAGATCATATACCGTAGTATCATCCGCCTTATAATATTCCTGCATACTACTTAAAAAGTAATATCTCATTTTAGAATTCTTCTGCTCTTCGGATGTCGATTCAAAGCTCTCCAGTACCTTCGTGTAGGCTCCTGATACAGAGGTTGAAATCTGTCCTTCCATCCCCATCCGGATCTCGTCCAGCACAGTCTCCGCAGAATAAAAGTTATCCTTTGCCTTCAGGTTGTTGGCCTTCATCTGATAATTTAACAGAGACATATACATCAAAACACTGGCTAAAATGCCAATAAAGGCCATAGCTATGATCACAACGACCATAGCCGAGCCCTTATTCGCAGCTTCTTTATGATTTTTTTCAAAATGTCTCCGGAATATATTCATGGTTCTCTTCTTCCTTCCCTACTGTGTCACTGTTCCCGTCATAGTGATCACCGGGTTTTTCGTACCTATGGTACCTTGTGCATATACCTGTACCGTAATATCATACATACGATCAATCTTCTCTGAAGGCGGGGTCAGTCCGCTAGCTGACATAATCGACTTTGCATCAGCTCCCGTTGCCGTTCCTGCCGCTTCAGACACACTCAGATTTCGGAATTTATAGTCTGTATATCCGTTCAGTATCAGGTTGGTTCTTAACTTACATGCTGACTGGATCGATGCACCCGCAGATGACATCCAGCCGGGATAGTTCTCCCGAAGTTCATAAGCCACACGATATGTATTGTTGATCATATCCCGGTAAGCCGTTTCCGCATTTGTCACCCCGGCAGGTAATTCGTCTGTTGTAGGCAATTGCATTACAAGATACAAATTGGTCTCTACATTATCCGGATTGTTTACAATGACAGTATCTCTGACCTCACTACCGGATACGCTTCCCATACGCGTAGGGAGACACACAACAATATTCGCCAGATCAGATACCACTTTACTCTGTACAGCCGCGCCGGCTTCCTTCTGTGCCTTGATCTGTGCCGCCTGTCTTCTCACCGTGTCTTCATTGGAAAAGATCACATAATCCGTGCCGTTCTGCGGATAATCACCACTCAGAGAAGGGTTGTTAAAAATACTGGTGTCGCAGTGATATCGCGTTAATGCAGTCACCAGATATACATCGGTCTCCAATGTCTCCCCATCCCCCAGATCCAGACTGATCCGGTTGGTGTCTATTGTGATTTCCACTATTTTTTTTACATATTTCGGAATATTTTCCAGCGCAGTATTCGTTGCATAATTGGAAAAATACAAATATGCCCCGATATCTGAATCCGCTTTCTCCGAGTACACAGCATTCAGATTGCCTGCAAGATTCTGTATATCGATCAGATCTTTCTCATTGATAGTCGTATAAGCAGAAGGATCCAGCGTAGTCACCACATCATACGCTCCGGATGTAGTGCTGCTGTCACGAAATGTATATACCCATTCCAGGTCACCATCGCTGTCGATATCTTCTCCGCGTTTTACCGTATTGGTAAAGCCTTCCACACTCGCTGCTTCGTAAGTATCTGCCATTTCCCCTAAAGTGTGCGCTTCAAACTGTTCCATCACATCTTCGGCAATTGCTGTTGCATGCATGGTATTGCGTGATTTTGCATTTGTTCTGGCTGATGTGACGAAGCTGTGCAGCAGTGGTACCACTATGATTGATAGGATCACAATAGCGATCAGAAGCTCCACCAGGGAAAAGCCTTCATTATTCAGTTGTTCTTCCTTGGCATGCTTCATACTAATCTCCATTCCGCCGCCTTCAGCCGGCGGCACAAATAGTAATGAAAGTGTTTTAACTCTTTACGTTGTGCTTTAAAATAGTTTGTAAGAAGCTACACTACAAAGCACGGGAGGATAAGTT